>Ga0181585_10000359_pt1 | contig 37604 bp, 30 predicted proteins | sample 071ome_29_FD_132469 | JGI IMG/M metagenome (GOLD analysis project Ga0181585, IMG submission 132469) | Coastal salt marsh microbial communities from the Groves Creek Marsh, Skidaway Island, Georgia - 071407BT metaG (megahit assembly) | ecosystem: Environmental > Aquatic > Marine > Intertidal...
AGAGATACTTATGCAACCAATAGTCGCCCACGTGTCGGAGGTTTGTTTGACCCTCGCATGGGGGTTCTTGACCCCGGACTCATTTGCCCCACTGATGGCAAAACTTACATCGACAGCCCAGGATACTTCGGGCACATCGAGCTCGCACGCCCCGTCCTCAACGCAATGCACCTCAAGGACATTCTCAAAATCCTCAAATCCATCTGCCTGCGATGCTCCAAGCTTCTCCTCTCCAAAAAAGACCACATGCACGCCCTCAAAATGCCCGCATCCGCGCGCTGGCAATACGTCCTTTCCAACATCTCCAAAATCAAAAGCTGTGGCGAAAAACACGGCGAGGGATGCGGCTGCTTAGTTCCCAAAATCGAAGTTGAGGGAATGGCCACCATCAATGCCATCTACCCAACTGGCGAAGATGCCGCCAGCTCTACCATTGAAGTTACACCAGAAATGCTCATCAAAATCTTCAAACGCATCTCTGACGACGATGTCCACTTCATGGGGTTTAGCCCCGTATTCTCCCGCCCAGAATGGATGATATTTACCGCCCTTCCCGTCGCCCCTCCCGCTGTGAGACCATCTGTGAAGCATGATGCTCAGACGAGAAGCGAAGATGACATGAGTCATATTTACTCAAACATCATCAGAACCAATCTGGATCTCAAAGCAAAGCTCTTAAAAGACGACGTGGACCCGCGCGCCATAGAGGGGCTCACGAACGTGCTCCAGTACTTCGTCGCCATGCTCGGCAACAACAAGCTGAGGGGAAGTGCTCCCATGCAGCAGCGCAGCGGCCGCGTCCTCCAGAGCGTGTTCGACCGCCTGAACTCCAAGTTCGGGCGCATCAGAGGCAACCTCATGGGCAAGCGCGTCGACTTCAGCGCCCGCTCGGTCATCACGGGCGATCCCACCCTCTCCATCCGGCAGCTCGGCGTGCCCCTGAAGGTGGCCATGAACATCACCAAGCCAGTCGTGGTCAACGACCGAAACCGCGCATTCCTCTCCAAAATCGTCCAGAACGGACCCGAAACGCACCCCGGCGCCAAGATCCTCGAGCGCAAGGGCGGCGACCACATCTCCCTCCGATACGTCGACCGCAATTCCATCTCCCTCGAAAATGGCGACATCGTCCACCGACATATGATGGACGGCGACGGCGTCCTATTCAACCGTCAACCCAGTTTGCACAGAATGTCCATGATGTGCCACATCGTAAAAGTCATGAAAAAGGGCGACACTTTCAGGATGAATGTGGCGGATACCAAACCATATAATGCTGATTTTGATGGCGATGAGATGAATATGCATATGCCGCAAAACCCCGCTGCAGAGATCGAGCTAAAACAGCTCGCGCATGTTCCATATCAAATGGTCAGTCCGGCGAGCGGCTCTCCCATTGTGGGGATTTTCCAAGATTCTATGCTTGGGTCTTACCGGTTTACGAGACCGGATGTGAAATTCTCGCCTAAGGATGCTATGAATATGATGGCAACGGTGGCGGACGTTGATTTGGGAGCATTCTTTGAAGATGATCGTGTCATTAAGAATTTCGACATGATCACGCAGATTATGCAGCCAATTACCCTCAAGTACAAGACTAAGCTGTTCAGAGACGGCGAGGACTACGAGACCACGAACAATGTCATGGAGATTGTGAATGGCAAGTATGTTCGCGGACAGATGGAAAAGTCGGTACTGGGGAGTTCATCGAAGGGGATTATTCACCGTATCTTCAATGACTATGGGGCGATGAATGCGGCAAAGTTTATCGATAATCTTCAGGACATCATCACAAAATACATAACAACAAGTTCTTACAGCGTGGGGATTAGTGATTTGTTGGCAAATCGTCGGACCAATGAAAGGATTGTCGAAACAATTACCAATCAGAAGCAGCAGGTGAAGGGGCTAATTAACCAGGTGCATATGGGAACTTTTGAGAATAGCACGGCGAATACGAATATCGCTGAGTTCGAGACACAGGTCACGAACATTCTCAACAAGGCTACGGAGCAGGCTGGAAAGATTGGGCGTGAGTCACTGGATAAGTCGAACCGCTTCTTGATGATTGTGGAGTCGGGTGCTAAAGGGTCTCTTGTCAACATTTCGCAGATGATTTCGTGTGTGGGACAGACGAGCGTAGAGGGCAAGCGAGTACCCTATGGGTTTCAGGACCGCACACTTCCCCATTTCAGCCGATACGACGACAGTCCTATGGCACGCGGGTTCATTGAAAACTCCTATATCACGGGTCTCACGGCACCGGAGCTGTTCTTCCATGCAATGGGTGGTCGTATTGGTCTTATTGATACGGCTGTCAAGACGTCGCAAACAGGATACATACAGAGGAGATTGATCAAGGGTCTGGAGGATCTCAAGGTGGAATATGACATGACGGTGCGCAACAACAAGGGTAAAATTGTGCAGTTCGCGTATGGCGAGGATGGGTTTGATGCCACCAAGGTGGAGTTCCAGACCCTCCCTCTTACGGAGATGACCACCGAGCAGATCTACATGCACTACGACATTGTGGGTGTGCATGAGAATCGTAAAGGAATTACGGGGATATATACCAAGGGTTCGCAGACACGTATGCGAAAGCAAATCAAGGACGCGCAGGCGATGTGCAAGAAGTATATTGAAATGATGATTGATATGCGTGGAATTATTGTAAACTCGGTGCACAATTTTAGAGGAGAGTCCAGTGTACAGGTGCCGGTATCGTTCCATCATCTCATTAACAATGTGGCGGGCCAACTGAACCTCTCTGCTACCAGCATGGTTGACATCACGCCTTTGGAAGCGTTCCAGTTGATTGAGCATTATTACGATCGCATTCGGTCGTTCCATTACATGGAGGATAATGACTTGTTCAGGACGCTTTACTACTTCTACCTGACGCCCCGTTCACTTCTGGTTATGAAGAGGTTCCATAGAGCGGGATTAGTGATGCTTCTGGAGAATGTGGTACTGCGTTACAAGGAGGCATTGGTACATCCGGGTGAGATGGTGGGGGTGATTGCCGGGCAATCGATTGGTGAGCCCACTACTCAATTGACGCTGAATACTTTCCATCTTGCGGGTGTAGCGTCCAAGTCCAATGTTACTCGCGGTGTGCCAAGAATTGAGGAGATATTGCGTCTTACGAAAAATCCCAAGGGACCGTCACTCACGGTGTTCCTTAATGAGTTTGAGCAGCATGATCAGAACAAGGCACGAAACTACGCGTCTATGTTGGGTCATACGTCACTGGCCAACATCACGAAACAAGTGCAGGTGTGTTTCGATCCCACTGATTCGGTAATTGATTCGGATAAAGCGCTAATCACACAATATAATGATTTCGAGTCGCTTATGACTGATTGTGCCGGCGATGATGCAGTGGAGCCATTTGATAAGTCAAAATGGGTGATTCGTATGGAGATGGACGCGGACAGCATGTTGGATCGCAACATTAGCATGGATGATGTCCATTTTGCAATCTCAAATGCATATGATTCAATGGTTCAGTGTGTATATACAGATTACAATGAATCCAATTTAGTGTTTCGTCTGAGAGTCAGTAATGCGCTATTTAAGAAAACAAAACAAACCGCGATCGAGGACGATATTATACCAATGTCCGATGACCTGTATTTGCTGAGGAATTTTCAGGATACGTTGTTAAATTCGGTAGTTCTGCGCGGCATCCCGAATATCAAGAACGTAAATGTTCGCAAAATGCAGAATTACATGGTGCCTGCCGAAGCGGGTTGGGCTGCAAAGGACATTTGGGTTATGGATACTGTGGGTACCAATCTATTGGATGCGCTTAGTCTCGATTATATTGACCCTTATCGAACTGTCAGCAATGACATCAAAGAGGTACATGATGTTCTTGGGATAGAGGCCGCGAGACGGCTTATACATGACGAGTTTGTCGATGTAATGGGGTTCAGTGGTGTGAGTATCAACTATCACCATCTAAGTCTATTATGCGATCGCATGGCGCTTACCAAAAACCTTGTATCAATCTTCAGGTCGGGTATTTTGAACGACGATATTGGCCCGATTGCCAAGTCAACATTTGAAGTACATACAGAGGTGTTGCTTGCAGCGAGTCGACATGGTGAGTTTGACGATGCGCGTGGTGTTTCGGCCGGAGTTATGCTCGGACAGCTTGGTAATTTCGGGACAGGGATGCACGGTGTTGTTCTTGATATGGAAGCAATGCAAGAAAAAGAGGCAGAACGTTATGTGCATGAGGATTCGCGCAGACAGGTAGAAAATGCATTGACAAATGACGCCGATAATTGCGAACAGTCCGTTCACCTTAAGAATCACTTACATACGTTTACGTCCACCGATGCGGATTGTGTCATGGAAGATGATGGTTACGAACTGGACTTCTGAATGTAAGTTGGTGTATTTATTTTTCCACATCTACTTTAATAGATGTGTAAATGGATTAAAAATTTACTTTGTAAAAAACAAAAAAAGCGTGTTCACTGGGGAAAAGATACGAAGAAAAGCTTCATAAGGAATGGTTATCCAATGGTAACCGCTATTGTGCCTTATCATGTAATTGATCAATTTCAATTTGATTCTGTGTATGAATCCCTGTTATCACTTGCCGATCAAACATATCCGTGTCCGGTATATTTGTCGATCAGCTTTGAAAATGAAGAGGTACGTACTGCATTTTATATTTATTGGGGGCATAATGGTCTGCTTGATGGGTATAGAGACGATACAATAGGACCGTTTGATAGCAGACACTATATCTGGAATAATTTCAGTGTTTTTTTCCATGATGAGCCAAAACAACCATTTCAGCATATTAAGTTTCTGTCCGATCAAATACATACGAGGTATGTTATAATGGGTGATATAGAGAAATTGTCAATGCTTGACCGAGTTGCTATTATACAACGTCATATTCATGAAACAAATGAAACTATATTCACTGAGAAATATTGTGACAACGATAAAGTGACATACAAAAAACATACGCATATTGTTTTAATGCATAATATTTTACAGGAGTTCTTGGTCATGAATGATAAATTCCTCGATCAGCCGTATTGTGGTCAATACTTTGTTGAATATATGCATTTGAAACACCCGTGCATGGGATCAATATGTAAATTGAAACAGGCACGCAATGCGTCTCTTGTATATCAAGAAGAAATATATAAACTGTATATGCTATATAAAAAACTACACAAGCAAGAACAAAATTTCTGGGAGAATCGTATCAATGAACTAACGCACCTTTTATTCCTTGGCATCACACTGTACCCAAAACGTCAATATGTGGAAACTATGTCGACGATCTTTATGGGTCCAGTTGCCCTACGTCGGTTACTGAGTACAGAATTATATACTGAGTTGTATATACGTCATTCGTACATCTATCGTGAAGTCAACGAGGCATATAATAATATAAAAAAATACGGGAGCAATCCGCATTTTGATAAGAAGGACGCTTCACAGAGATCCACGGTATGAATTAATGCGCTTTACAGTAGAATTCATGTTTCCATTGATAGTCCTAAGGAATTTGCACGTTGATCCGAGCAAACGATCATAAATTTCTAATTCGATTCCTGTTGTTTTTGCCAGGCGCCTGCTGATTTTTTCGTCGAACTCGGGCGTAGCCGGATCGGTGTTTGTATGTTTCAATACGTGGTTGACGGCTTTATTCATGATTGTTTGTATGAGTCCTCGATACGTTCTGGTAAGCTCGATGCCAACGATCATCATATCACGATTCTTACTATCAATGTTTGCAAGTCTGGTGCGCTCGCGAAATCCGGGTTCCTTCATGCGCTTCTTGTGGGGACATCGTTTGGTAGGATGATCAGAGTCTTGACAGGTCCCACACGGCTTATTTTTGGGATGCATGCATGTATAGTTTGCGCGACATATAGGGCATGTGCCTGATTCAACTGTCAGGTTAAATTTATCGGACCATTGAACGATGCATCGTGCACAGAACGTATGATCACAGCTGTCGATTGCGGTTTCGGAGGCGTACGTCATGGATTCATAACATATGGAGCAGGTTTTTTCAACGGAGGTTTTTTTGGTTACTGGTGCATTATTGACAGACTTCTTGATCACAGCTACTTTGTAGCCGGTTGGAAGTTTCCAAAGATGTCCAATACCTCCGGAAAGAGGGTCCGTATCCTTGGTTGGTTTCTTGGTGGTTGCTACGCGCCACAAGTTTCGAATATTGGTTGTATTCATGTTTGTACGTTGGTATATTTCTTTTATATGTGATAAGTTTTTTGCATACATCTTGATCAATTTTGCATGAAAAATCAATAATGCGTTGACATTATTGATTTTATTGCTGATTATCAAATTACTGGTAAAATGCGTTATATGTTTTTGCGAAAGACATGATTGACATCATATTCGATTCATAGCATATTGGCTCGCGGCTCTCAATAGACAGGTTACGTTTTGAACCTTTCTTCTTCCTCAACCCCGGGTTGATGGGTTCCTTCTTAGCAGGCAGCTTCATCACAACAGCCATTCGGTAGCATTTTGGCAGTTTCCACAGATTCTTGGGTATGCGCACAGTTGGTTCATTTGCGGGTTTGCTCTTTTTTGGCAGGACTTTCCACATACGTTGGATGTTCGTGTTATTCATAATGTTTGTTGGTATGTATTCTTGGTTTGTTGGTATGTATTCTTGGTTTGTTGGTATGTATTCTTGGTTTGTTGGTATGTATTCTTGGTTTGTTGGTATGTATTCTTGGTTTGTATACAATAAGTTTTTGTATACAAACCATTCAATTTTATCGTACAAATCAATAACATAAATATATTAACATGTATAAGATCATACAATGGGGTTTACAGACAAGATGTGTTACGATGTTGCAAAGGATATCATATACAAGATGTTTTGGCCGAAATACGTGGTCACCATTGATCCCAATCTCTCTTGGTACAAAAATCTGAATAATTTCTTGGTAGATGAATGGGATCGCTTACAGGAAGTAGACGAAGCGGAATCTCAATTTGACGAGGAAGAATCACATATGATTGCGCGCGACGCAATGGAGATGTTATTGGACAGGCTACAAGTGGATGAAGACGAGTTTGAAGATACAGAACAAGAAATAGACTGGATGAAGTTTGATGATATTATTGGTCATTATATGTGTAATGCATAATGACAAATGGTGGTTGTACATACTTATTTTCGCATAGGCTTACCATTTATGTTGATCGGTCGGATCATCGCCTTTGTCAAATCACCTGATTTAACAATGCTTGATACAGCAACTCCTATACTTTCGAAAAATCCCGGCGTTGGGGCTGGTTTCACTTCAATTTGTTCAGGTGCAACAATACTTGACAATTCATTCATGTCTACTTGTTTATCATTGTTTGATGACATTTTTATACAATAATCAGATATTTTTATCGTCTCACAGGGCGTCCATCATGACCGATGGGACGAATGCGACCCATATATACACCATCGTCCTCATCATCAGAGAACGGACATTTGCTACTGCGTGTATTACCTTCATTAAGGGGTTCGATATAAACTGGTTTTGTATCTCGATGAAATACGCGGTCTCTTGATCTTGGATTACATGCACGTTCATCATTATCACATATGCTATCGTCTTGTACTTTGTATTTTGCTTCTACCTTTATAAAACGTTGAGGCGTTTTTGGTGGTGCTTCTGAGTCTGACTCTGATTCAAACACATCTTCGGTCTCCAGATTAGTAAGCTTCAAATCTCTTTTTGCGTCTTTCCCTTCCATTATATATTGAAAATAGATAAAATACACAATTCAAAGTAGTTAAATGAACAATTCGCATGTATTATATATGTTTGATATAATACAACGACCGCCACGTACACCAGAAAAAAGATCGTTTCAACAAGATGTTCCTGTTATGAACAGTATTAAAGTGAATTTGCAACAAGAGTTTGATAAAGAATGTGATCTTGAAGCTGACATTATAGAGTGTGAAGAAGAAGATGACTTTCATTATGACCAAATACAATGCCGCCATATTATTCCGGTTATGTGGATTATGTGCGTTATGTTATTTATTGGGGTATGTACACACACAGACAGTATATTTATGATGCCTCCAACATATCACATTGATTAATTGATATGTAAATTAAGATAAACGATGGAACTGTATAATTATTAATGGGAGAAGCGGATGAAAATGATACCACACCAGTCCCAACAAATGCGCCACAGTCTCAAAATGGAGTACAGACTTCAGAAGATGAACGTCGTGAAAACACCTTTATTCCAATACCCGGAAGAAAATACAATTTTAAAACCGTTGAAGAACACTATTACAATATGTTTATTGACGATGCAACAAATAATTCTATGATATGTGACGTTCTTGCACTATATTCACGGGGACAAAAAATATTATACACCGAAGCAAAAACATATTGCGAACAGCGTCTTACTGTTCTTATGTTACCTTCTATTTTCCTGACGATTTGTTCTGGAATTCTTGCACTATCAATCCAATCTTATCAATATGGAGATATTATTGTAAGTGGTGTTAATGGCATAACTGCATTCCTATTAGCGGTGGTAAATTATCTTAAACTTGATGCACGAGCAGAATCTCATCGCGGTTCTGCATATAGATTTGACAAATTACAAACATTTCTTGAATTTAGTTCGGGCAAAATGTTATTTGTTGTTCAGGAACATGCGAGACTTGAAAAAATCATTGATGAAACAGAAACAACTATTCGTGACATAAAAGAAACGAACCAGTTTGTAATTCCTGAGCATATTCGTAAATCATTTCCATATCTCACATCCATTAATGTCTTTGCCGAAATAAAAGGCTTTATGATAAAGGAACAGTTCGCGATAAAAGATGCACGTGATTTGATTAATGACCTTGTTGCCCTTGATGAAACTGATCCAAAACGCCAACAAGTATCGGTGCAATTGGCAAAAACAGAAACGGAAATATTAAAATGCAGAAATTCATTAACTGAGATGAACATGCAAATATCAAATGACCTTGAATCGTATTTCTCAAAGAGGGAGAATCAAATGGGGTGTATGAAGGTGTAATCGATATATTTATAGAAATGTCTCGATTATAGAGATTCGGGTGAAATACGCACTTCATTTTCGTCGATATCTGTGGGTAACAAAGGGTTTCGTAAAAGTGTATATGCAGACATCTCATTTTTATTTTCAGTGTACATAAAATAGTGTTTTTCTTTCATTGGCCTGTTACCAATAAGAACATGTCGTGATTTTACGGGCAGGGTTTTTAATTTTGTATTTGCGTATAGTACCACTCCAATTTTAAGATTACTGAATAACATAACGGCATCAATATCACTAAAAAAATAGTTATCCGATTCAATAACTTGTTCTATTGTTGACCCGTCATTCAATGCCTGTGCTTGCAAACTTTTTCCTTGCTTTTCCCATACTTGTATCAATGTTTTCATTTTTTCTTTCATTACATCGGCGTATTGTTTCACAAGTAACTTTTTGATGTCATTGATAGACATGTTAATGTTCGTACCTTTTTGAATGATATATTGTGCCGCGGAATAACTGCACGGAGTACTGTTTTGAAACTCAATTTCTTTTGTATTTTCTGGGAATAAAGGACGCCATTTATTGCGCACACGCGGATGTATTTTTTCAACGCATATGTCCTCGTCGTCGTTTTCAATATCCAACTTTGTAACAGTATTACTATAGTATTGTGTTAACTCGGGTTGTGCTCTGTCATGCGTGTTCAATGTAATATAGTTTGTATTTGAGAAAGGTTCGAGATTTTCCATATATTGGCTTTGTATATTTGACTGTAACAGTATGAATTCATTGTCCTCGATCCGGTATTTATTTTCCGGCAGTCGAATAACGTCATCGTCGTTTAATATAAATTGTGAAAAATCCTGATTGCGAACGAGCTCATCGGCAATACGAAGAGCATAAGTCTCCTTATTGTTGTTTCCACTTAACAGGTGCTTTTCTGGAATCATGAGCTTGTGGATATTGTTTTGGAACACACAATACCCTTTGCTCTCTGGGTTCTCAAAACATGAGTATATTTCATCAATATCGTTAATCGCATTGGCGTTGTATTCTGCGAATTGAACATGATTATCCACGATATTTGATATAATACCGGATACTTTTATAATTTTGTGCTTGTACAAGTATCTATCGTCAGAAACGTATTTTTGAATGGTATCCAAATGCTCTCTATTTTCAGCATGACGCAAAAACATACGGACAATATTGCGATATGCATTATAAAAACGGGTCTCAAGTGAAATCGCATTCTTGATTTTTATTCGTTCGGGGTCGTGATTATCTGTTTCAAATGCCTGATCAACAAACAAATGGTTTGCTGATACAATGACAGGAAGATCATCGTCAGTGATTTCAATTGGCGTAACCTGAATAAATTGGTTTGTCTGTGTAAGTACGCCCACAACAAGATTATCTTCAGCAATTTTTACAATAGGATCGCATAACAGGCCTGTATCATTGTGTACTTCTCGTAGTTTTTTCACGGTATACTCGTAATCGTGCCATAGGTCATTGTCGATTGTTACCATGGGTAATTCAACAGTTGATGACAGACGAGTGGGTATGTATATTCCCTTTGTTTCATCCTCGTCACGGCGCGCAATAATTGCAATAACTCGCCCATAATGATTGATTACCTGAGAATCTGGTATGTATCCAGAGAGTCGCAGTTTATGAACAACGTTATATGCGTCAATGTTTGGTTGAAATGTATATACATCAGGTTTGCTTGGTAATGGTTTGCACATTGAAGAAGCCGTTTTTGTTATAACGTTCAATATGTCGCGTAATTCTGGAAGAATGGTCTCATCCATATAGAATAACTTCATGTTGTGATATCGTTTTCTTTTATTAACTTCATCTGTAACAATCACGCCAATTAGTTCGTAATACTGGTCTTGTTTGAGCAATAACATGGACGGCTTATTCGGATTAAATGAACCAGACGAATAAGAAGTGGTAGGACAAATGACCCCTACATTATTGGTAATATCATCATTCGACAGTTCTAATATTACCGGGTTTATCTCCATCCCAAAAAGTTTATCTGTACTTGCAATAATATCCCACATGATCACATGGTCTATAGTAGATGCCGGATCGACAAGATGACGTTTAAAGAGTTCGTATCCTCCAATAATGTCACGCGTCCCTTTATTGGAACCGTTTACTTTTACAAATTGGGTATCTTCGTATTGGGACATGTCTCCTTTCCAATCCTTATTATTATACTGTAATGCAAGACTCCCATTGTTGAGACTAATAAATGTGTCCAGATCGATGCGATCGCGTATAAATTTTGAGAATTCTATAATTGACATTTTCCCCGGCGTTTTCATGATGTATGCATGAATATCCGCAAGGCAGCCAATAATTGATCGTTGACTATGTTGTTCTGTACCAATACGCAATATCGCCTTTACATTTTGCTTAAGGGCCGATGGGTTGTTTGGCTGCACTACATTCGTGTACTTTGCATGAAGTAGATTTTCTACTGCGGGAGGTAAAAACCCATATCGTTTATCTTCAATGGGGAAACTGTCAAACCCAATAATATATTGTAGCGCAGATGCAGCCGGTTTACTTTTGATGTCTTGTGTACCATCCGTGATCTGTTTACGTGCCAATTCTTGTGCATCCGGGTCCCAACTCTTAAAACAACAAGGTATAGGAAGTCCATCAGGGTGGGTTTTCCCATCAATAAACCCGGGAGAAAAATGGATATAGTTGCCCTGTGCGTCTACATGTTTCTTGTGTATAAACTCATATACATAATGTCCCTTTGGTACCGATTCTGCATCTGGGGGGATCACTTTACCACATTTTCCTGATTCAACCTCTTCTTTGGTCATACTACTGTTTGTAAGAAGACACCAATATCGTGGGCAAATATAATGATATTTTTTATCCCCTGAGCCATACTCAATAGAATGTGTGTATGAACCAGGATGGTTTTTGTCAATGTTTGCTTTTTCTTCCTGTGTGAGAATCACCGGCTGTCGGGCCTCACTGAATTGGCAAAGACGAGAATATGTTTTAAACTTTCCTTGCCTTCGCGTTAAAAAGAGTTTGGGATCATACTTCTTTAAGCGTTCTCCAAAGAGGTTGGGGCGGATGAGTGAGAGGCCATCAATGTGTGATCCATCAATCGGGGTACTATCTTGGTCGTCAGATACAGCGCCCCCAGATACAGCGCCCCCATCGAAATCATCATCGTCATCATCACTGAAAAACATAAAATCGTCTGCATCTTGCTCTTCATCTGATTCAGGCGCAAATTCATCAGGCACTGCAGCCGCAGGTTTTTCAATTGGACGAATCACCATTTCTGCTACGTCGGCTTCAATTGCTCTTTTTTCATTGCATTTTGATAAATCTATGTCAATTGTATCGGGAAACACTGTAATTCTAAGAATACTATCAATATATGTCTGTATATAACGGATGTAATGAATTGAAATAATATTATTTATAGTGAATATGATCTGGTTTTCAAACGGAATATGTTCAATTCGCGCAGGGAACCCAGGATTTTCAACAATATTGAGTCCCTTATTCGTAAACCGGTTTCGGATTCGATTAAACCCGTCAAGAAATTGAGATATCTTTTGTTTGCTGTCCTCCTCTGTAAATTGATGGTTTTGCATGAGACGATCTATAATATCGCGGTCGGAAACACCATCCCGAAACCCATCGTGAATGGTTCGATTTACGGAGTCCATAGACTTGTAATTGTCGACCCTTTTATAGTTCAATACCATTGAATTACGATCCCTATTTTGGATGTCGAATATACCACCAAATACAGCAGCACATTTTTTCGGATCCACGCCTTTCTCTGCACGTACCGAAAGGCCGTATTCGATATTGAACACCTCAATATTTTTTTGGTCAAGTGCAAGAAACTTTGGAATAGAAAATCCGGTCTGCATTAACAAACGATTTAATTGGGTCTCAATATTTGCATACATGGTTCGTATGGTTTGGTTTATTGTATCAACTGGCATTGGGTGCGATGGAATAAACTCGGCGTATATATCGGCAGATTCATCAATTGATACATAAAAGGTATCGTCCCCGTGGATAAAAAACGTAATAGTATGTGGCTTGTCTATGCGTTTACTATTTGCTATAACGGAAGCTTTCGGTAAAAACGGTATACGTGTACCCTGGCGAGTAGTGTCTTTTGTAAATAATCGGTAAATGTTTTCTTTCGATTTTCCTGGATTCAGTTTTATCACGGGTATACTTTGATCGCAATGAACATCTTTAAATAATGTCTCCAGTGGAAGGGATACATTCCGGTTACCGTACATCGCAAATTTGATGTGTTTAATGCCAATTTTTTCATATACCATGTCGGATACTACGTTCCTCTGAATTTTGTGTAACAGCTCAATGTTTTCATGATACTTGTTGTTATGCTCTTCATTGATCCGATTATGACTTTGTAATAACGACCTTGATGTAATCCCTTGAATTGCAAGCGATGGGAAATAAATACGCATAAAATATTCCTCATTGAGACCGTTATCCTCACAGTATTCTAATAATGTATCTGCAGTTACCATATGTAATGTATCATCGGTTGTATAATTGAACAATAATTTGTTGTCTAACGTGATTAGAGCATTACGATCGCTGTTTTCAAATGCATTGGGTTGTGTTTGTAACACCTGAAATGGGTTTCCTGAGTATCTAAAATCATAATAATCAGTAAATTCGATCCCGAGGGGTTTGAATAGGTGCAATCGTTGTATGTCCAATGCAACAATATCATCAAAGGTATATTGCTGCTTGTAGGGTATATTGCGGGTATGTTCTTCCATAAACCCCCCATTAAAAAGTGCCTGACCAAATTTATACCCATGGAGTACTTCCTTTTTAAAATTGGTGGTTTGATTGTAAAAATCAATTGGCGTTGTGGATACTCCATCTGCATAAAATAAGAAGCATTCGTTCAGGTTGATAGCTTGTGTTTTTGAAAGTTCTTTAACTATCTTTGTTTTCACAGCATGAATACTGTCATCACCATATATTTCATGAGGGCATTGGATAATTTTTGTATTATATTCTTTAAATTCGTCAAGTTGTTCCTTCCTAAACAGTTCTTCCTGAGGGACTTCTGATTCACGTCCAGTAAAGACGTATACCAATTCCGGTTGCCCCCGCCGGTCGTATAGGATGATTTTCATATACACTATTGCTTCATATTATTCATATGAATTATACATATTCACATGAGCATTGTTCGTGTAAGATTATTGGCTTATGTATAAAATGCACACCAACAGTAACACGTTTATTATGCAGAATCTACCTCCATTGGTACAGGAGAATCTACCTCCATTGGTACAGGAGAATCTACCTCCATTGGTACAGGAGAATCTACACCGATTATCGCACTATTACTAATACGCGCTCGTTTTTTGGTTGGTTCAATACTGTTGCTTTTTCCATTAGATGGCGAATTTGAGTTTGATAGTGCCTCGGTTATATCACGTTTAAGTTCACTACTGGTAGTACGGGTAGTAACTATAACTACATCTACCTCAGAGATGAAATTGTATTTATTTAAGTATTCACGATACGGCTCAACCAACAATTTCTGCCCATCAATAATCATCGTTTTGCCCGTAAGGTCCTTTGCCATAATAACGGCATGACCTTTCTGTTTTAAGGGAAACCATATCATTAGAAAGGTTGCATGCTTAACCTTTAAAGCGCGTTCCACGATAGATACATCTACCGAGACTGTACCAAACCTATCATTTGGATAAGCCTTTTCATATATGGAAATGGTTTCCGCTGGTGTCGTACCACACCTATTTGTGTTGACATGTTTGGAAATCTTTTTTCCAATAGTACTTGGTATAATACGAAGGAACGTCATAGAATTTTGAGCACAATCTGCATATTCATCTTTAACATCTCCAGCCAACGGCGTCCAGTCGGTTATATAGTCATCGTTTATAGGGAATTGCACTAAATGATTATCATTTTCCCAATCTCTTTTTATTGACGGCGGTTTGTGTTGCAAAAAATCTGATGCGTTTGCGTCCAAAATCTCTTTTACCCCCGCCCCTCCTCTTTGTTTACGGGTCTTTCTTTTATTGTTGGTTTTATGTTTATTTGCAGACTTATGTTTTGTAATCGTTTTGCGCTTTGTCGTCCTCCTGCGTTTTGCTACTGTCTTGCGTTTGTTTTTTATTTGTTTATTATTTTTATGCGTAGTCATACTGATATATTATACGCACACATTATTATATCTTTTCCGCTTGGTTTACCAAAGCTTGTTCGGGGTCCATAAAATAACGTTTATTGCGATAACGTATAGAATCCATATATCTAAATAGCACTTCGGTTACTACACAAAGCCCCTGTTTACTAATATCTTTGGTATCTTCGTCATGATAATCCCCCATAGAATTCTCGTCCTGAAAAGGGGTTTTGCAGTATTCCCCGTTCATGATGCAGCGTAAACGTGCGATAATATCCGCTTTGGTAGCCTGAAAACATCTTGCTCCTCGATTATTGTACTTATCGCCCATGCTCTTGAGTTTGAATGCAAATCTTGGCGCAGTTACAATAAAGCCTATCTCTGGAAAGAGATCACGAATTTGCACTAAGAAATGGTTTGCGACAGGCAACTTAAAATCTTCATAATCAACTGGAGTTGCCGGAACAATATCATCACCTATCATTATTAAACGATAACGTTTGCAATCTATAATCACAACTGCCTTTCTATCATCATGTATTACTGTATGTTCATCCATATATTTTGCAAACGCGGTATCGAATAATGTGTATGTGCCATTATTTTTTGATTTGTTATGTATCTGTGTTAGCATAAGGATTTTATCATCAGCATTAAGCTCGTCTATATAATGACGCATCACGGCATTCTCATAGAATTTTCGCGGAATATTATGTTTATCGAAAATTAATTTTTGGGTTTGCTCGGTAGATGCATACTCATACCAATCCGACTTTGAAGTAATTGCAATGTCCGGCATAGTTTCTTGTAGATGACCCATGATAGAATTTATACGGTCGACAATTTCACGGTAGCGTGCCACTTCGTCAATATTTGTATCGTCGTCAATCGACTCTGTAATATCATTTTTAAACATGATCTTGTCTCGCTTGTATTCAATGGGCGCAGATCGTTCCAACACACTTATTCGTTCGTCATTTATTTCAATGGGCTGGAATGCATAATATTTTTCACGGTTAACTAAGGTGCCGCGTCTTCCGGTTTTATCAATAATAATTTCCCCGCCGTTATCAATCATTTGAGAAAGAACGAAGAATATCTGCTCTCTTGGATATTGGTTCTGTAAATTTATGTGTTGAATGAGGTCTGTTTGTGTATAAACATGTGCTTCTTTAAACGCACTGTGCACCCGTCGAGCAATCGCATCATAATGCATACGAGCAAAATGGGCGCCATATGTATTGCTATCCCGAATTGACGGGTCATATGTATTCGCACCATTGCATGTATAGCTGCAGTTGTCTTTATAATCACATAGCTGCGTAAATGGCATGTCGCCAGGTTTAAATGGAACAACGTCTCCGGTAGACAGTTCAATCTGCATCTCAGTTCCTGAGATGGCAGCCAAACGTTCAGCGGTAAGTTCTGATTGACCAATGTTAAGGTGACAGTCAACACTCACCTCTTTGAGTACACGTGTGATATTGCCTATTTGTTTGGCCTTTGTCTCTGCAAGACGATACATATACATATCGACCGTCTCCTTTTTCTCATCATGACAACCATGTAAGTATATTTCTACATTTCGCTGATTTACCGGAAGAGATATATGACTTCTAAAACGGACAGCACGACCAATGATTTGTTCAATGCGATTCATATTATACCATGGGTCGATTACATGGACTTGGCGTATATTTTTAAAGTCAAGACCTTCCGCTGCCGCCTTCGATATGAGTATTACTTTGACGTGTTCGCCGTAGGTATTATCACTTCTGACAATTCTCTCCAAATCAGCGGCATTATTATGTGATAAGTAAGGGTCGCCGGTAATAACACAATATTTTGCTTGTCGGTAGTTGTCCGGTTTCAACATTAATTCCTTTTCTACCATTTCAATCGAATCAATTCCCGCAGTTTCAGATACCTTGAGTAGAGGCTTTACGCCGGATGTACTGCTATATCTACCAAAACCCATTTCTTCCAAAGCAATTGCCATGGGTACGATACCGCTATCAATAAATTGACTATAAATAAGAATGATACCGGTGCTCTTTTTTACAATTTTGCAGATTTCGGCAATCTTGGCACTGTAATTACCAATCTTGTCGTGAGCGAATATACGTCCATACTCTTTGAGGATTTCCGGTTTATATGAGTATTGATGCTTCATCATGATGGTGGAATCCTCGCGTTTTACAGTTTCTTGTTTGAAGTTCATTACCTCGGCAAACCCCTCACGACCAACACGCTTTTTTGTTGGATATGTAATTACATTCGCCTCAATTGGTTTCAGTAGCAGAGTATAACCAAATGTTTGCATGTTCTCCATGTTCACTTTCTCCGACCCCTTGATTTCCTGGATAATATCATTATACGTTTTTCGTTGGTGTCCGGTCATCTTATGAGTATATACTTGCGTATATTCAAGAGGGGTTGTAATTTCAATGCCATTAAATTGTTGCGATGGATAGTTACTGATAAGCTTGTCTGGTGAGAATGTGTCGGGATATACCCTGAATGGAAATGAATATGGGTTCTCCCCACGAACGAATGATACATAACCAGTAAGTTTGCGACGAATAAGTTCTTCACCTGATTCGTTTTCGGTATCATCGGGTTCCTTAAACGACTCATTAGAGAACACATCCCCTTCTTTGATGACGCTCCGTCCATCGTTTGCATTAAGTAGGTTTGTAATCCATATAATTTCAGATTGTGAATTATACATTGGTGTTGCTGATAACAACAATATTTTCATATTTTTGCTGTATCTTGCAACACGTAAAAACAATGTGCCGATTTGCTTTTTCTTGTTGTCAGAGGTTGTACGAATATTATGCGCCTCATCAACAATAACAAGACGGTTATCAAATGTTTTGCGAATTGATTGTATTTCTCGTTGTTTACGTTCCGACTGGTTTGCTACCTCGTCAGTGATCGTCATGGACTTCTGCATAAATCGGGAAAACTCCACATAGCCCATAAATAGGTAACTGCTCTTGATAAGATTCTGGATTTGCCGGACAATTACTTCTCTTGCTACATCTTTGGTGTGTGTCGGATTAACTTCATGTATCAGTTGCTTACTAACACATGCACTAATATTCCAGTAGCCATTTGTTTTTTCTAACCGTGCCTCATTAAACAGTTGGCTCATAAAGCTTTTTTGAACATTGGGCGACGCAACAATAATAATTCTCTGACGAATATTATTTTGTTTGTTGTAAAGCCTTACATCCTCGGCGACACCGATTGCACTACATGTTTTGCCGGTTCCTACACCATGATACAAAAGCAGGCCATTATAAGGTGTTTCTGCGGACATAAAGTTTTTTACAAATAGCTGGTTGGGTGACAATTCGAATTCAGCATTTTCATACTTCTTTATTTCTTCTTCTATATTCCCCGCTTTATCGCGATTCAATGTCTCGGCAAACTCATGTTTTTGCGCAATTTTAACGCTGAAATTAGGGTCGTCCAATGTAGGATAAAGTGGTTCAAACGCGGCGTTAGTCTGTCTTTCATATCGCTCTTTTTTGTTCATATATTGATTATACTCAGACGATTCAACATCTTGTGGTACTGGTCCAAGGTTATCTTCGAAATTTGCATCATCTCCCTCCTTATCTATAATAAATGAAGGGATTCTCTTGTCCATGTTATTGACATAGTTTTCATCGATATTCTGTAGAGGCAAATCAATCGCTCGTTCTACATTAGAAATCACTGTATCTTCTACCATTCCTGGTACAGATTCAACTATAGGCGTTTCAGTTGGTTCGGTTGGTATATCAATCGTCCGAATTTCGTTTTGTTTTTTAAGGATCGCCTCTATTAACAATTTTCTATTACTGAGACCATAAATGAATTTTCTACCAGTGGGTTTATTAGTTAATACCGAATAGATGTCGCGTAAATAACTATTTTTATACCCCTCATAATCTGCATAAGTAAGCATCCCTTCATGATTATATATTACCCGTTCATCAATGGTTATGTCTTGTTTTGGCTCTGGTGTAAAAAGCCCTATTATTTTTCCAGGTGCGTCTTTAATTGTGTCAAATAGAGACGCAGGTTCAGTCTTACTATCTTTGACACATTTAAAATTATCATCACGAACAAACCCGACATCACATACCTTTACACAACGATTTGTCTTTGGGTTAAGTTCTTTACCGGACGGACATGGTTTCATTGAGTATACAATACCATGATATTCTTTTATGCCTAAACGGACGTTGATATTAAATTTTATACAGCATATACGTTGAGAGAATACGATTTATGTTGTTGATTACAAGTATTTTTTCTATGTTGTAGTTTCTAATTTTGCTGCAACACTCATCAATAGTCAACCATCTAATTTGACTTACCTCATTATCATGAAACCGTCCTGGTTGAAGCGTGTCTTGGTACCGCATGTGTGCAAGATAATACTTGTGCTTATAGGATTTATAGTTAGAACCCGTAAAAATTTCTTCGAACGACCCAATGTTATTTATATTCTCGAGTTTTTGCGAAGAATATCCCGTCTCCTCCTCAAATTCACGGACAGCACAATTATAGTCTTTTTCTTGGTAATTGCGTCGCCCTTTGGGAAATCCCCACTCTGGTTCGCTCCAACAGCTTGTTGAACTTTGAATAATATTATCCATTGTTACAGTGCGTCCCAATAACGTATATCCTTCTTTTAATCGATTAAATTTATCGCGTGATGCATTTTCTTCATTTTTGTATTTAATAATATCACTTTCACCCCATAATTCATGCCATAATGTATCAAAATCATTGCCGATGATGCGTTGTTTCTCGTAAACTGTCATTTGGTCTACCATATTTGTGATGTAAATAGGGTCATACAAACTATATTTCCCTCTTAAAAAATCTATATAACCAAGAGTATCTTTACGACAAATCATCAGATATTCGATACCACGATCCGTATTTCTAAAGGCAATTACACCACTACTTGTAATAGGTAATTTACATTGATGGTATAGGTGTCCTTGTTTTCCGCAATTATTACAATAGTTGTCATTCATAACTATATTTATTGGTTGCCTTTCTTTATGTCGTTCGTGAAGGTTCCACAATTATACACGAATAACATATATGACACTTGATCAAAAAGTATGGGGTCCGCATTATTGGTTTTTCTTACATACGGTGGCCAAGAATTATCCATGTCAACCAAATCGCTCTATGAAGAGAAAGCATTATGACCTTATTATGAATATGCCGGTGTTTTTACCTCATCCAGAGGCAAAGGCATTATTCATGAAATTGCTCGATAAATATCCGGTAACACCATATTTAGATAAAGGGTCGGATTTTCGTCATTGGGTACATTTTATTCACAATGAAGTAAACAAGGCGCTTGGTAAAGGAGGTATATCAAGAGAGTATGCAAAGGAACTATATATGGAACATTATGAGCCTAAGCCATATGTCATAGAAAATTCGCATTCAATATATATGATAATGGTTTTGATAATACTCGTTGCAATTTACATAGCATTGTAAAAAATGTAAGTATAGTTTAAATGAGCATTGAATTCATATTTATTATCATAACGTCAGTCATTGTTGGGAATATTTATACTGATGGTAAGTACTACAAAATGGTAATTGCTGCAAAGAAGTACTATCAGATGGCAGGGGTAGTACTGGGTGCATATATGTTATATTGGGTGATAAAGCGTGATCCGTCGAGGGCCCGTGAGCTTGTGAAGACAACAAACGAGTGCTTAAAGACAATGCCAGTTGCAAAAAAATCAGTGTCGCCATTTTTGGATTTTGGTGTAGCACAGATGCAGGGAGGAGATGATGCCCGGAATGAAGTTATTCAAACCGAACGGATTATGAAATCAGGTAAAACGGGCACAAAAAGATCAGTTAGCGAAACTAAGAAGAAGTATGTCGCATCGAATCAAGGGTGGGCTTGCGGCGATTGCACCAAACCATTGAATGCATGGTTTGAAGTTGATCATAAGGTTCGTTTGGATCAAGGCGGATCCAATCACGTAGATAATCTGGTAGCGCTATGCAGGGAATGTCATGGTAAAAAAACTGCCATGGAAAATATGTAATCGGCAAAATCTTACCATATAGTATACTTAATACTATATGGAACCGTTATTACGACAATTATCAAAAGTATTATTTTCGAGAGAACATGGCGTATCATATTTAATCAAATTTATTGCTGTCATTACAATTGTAGTGATTCTTTTAATGAGTGTGGGTAATATTAACTTTGTAGAAATGTACGGAACCACCATTATAACTATTGCGTTAGGACTCTTTGCGGTTTACACAGCACAATACATGTTATTTAGAAAGAACATGCCCTTGCTTGAAACAAGTGATCTAATTTTAGCGGGTATTCTTTTAGTCGCTTGGGTATTCTTATACTTGTATAATGGCACAAAAGTTGACTATGAGCGACATACTTGGATTAAGTTAATTACATTTATAACGACCGCATTTGCCATTGTGGTGGGCGTATATTTGTTTGGAGCTTTATTTGGGAATTACATGCGTTCACTGAAGGGCGTTGTAGGCATTATTGCTTATATCATAATGTTCATTCCGTGCATGGTTGTAGACATGATTGATTCTGTTGCACTTGAGATTATGGGAACAACCCCTAATATGTTCACATTATATGTTCTTGAGGCCATTGCATTGGGTGGGTTGCTGTATCTTCCGCAAATTGTCCGCAAATTAACTACGTATGGATCAACCCCTATACAAATGGAACCAATATTTATCAATAAGAGAACTGCCATTAAATCGTACGATGAAATTCGAGAATATGATAACAATCCAGACGAATATGCAATTGCTGGCTGGGTTTATATAAATTCATCAACAACGCCCAAAGGAGGCGGGTCAATTATCAAGTACGGCGAGGTAGAAATCACCTATCATAATGGCATACTTATCTTTAAGGATGGAGTTGCGGAGACTGGAAAAACGAATATTAGTCTTCAAAAATGGAATCATTTTGTGATAAGCAAGTCATACAACACCGTAGATATATTTATCAACGGCAAACTCAAAGATACACGCGATTGGGCTACAGAGAAAAATACGCCATACAAATATTCTCCAAAAGATGTAATTTATGTGGGAGATAAGTCAATGAATGGAGCCGTGGGAGGAATCAAATATTTTAACGCACCTTTATCTCGTTCTGCAATTGCTCGTGAGTATAACTTCAACAGCATACTGTCAAAACCGTTTATGTAACTCATACATTACAAAAAAGTGTAATTGTAATGTATAATGAACTATCTCCTAATTAGTTTGGGTATTGTAATTGCCATACTGGCATATGTAATTTATTCATACTTTAGCGACAAGGGTACTAACCTACTCAAGTTTAGAAAGATGAACGATAGTTCACATACCATTGCGGGCTCTGACCTTTCAGAGCCATCTTCACGAAGATATGCTTATGGTTTCTGGACTTATCTCAATAGCTGGAGTACTACGCCTATGCGTTTATTGACTCGCGGGGGGTTTTATGTGGAAATTGACCGCTACAGTACCACTCTTCGCGTTAACTTCCCGATGTCCAGCGGACGTTATAATACTGTGATTACCGATAAGTTCCCGATCCAGAAATGGACGTATGTGGTTGTTAGCGTTGATAATGACGTATGTGACGTGTATATTGATGGAAAACTCGCCCGTTCATTTAGAATATACACCGGACGTGGAAGAGTGGTGTCCAACCCACCCTCTTCGACAACCGGCCTTATTGTAAGCAGTTACAATGGTTCCGCTGCTCGTATAAAACAATGGCCTCATCCATTGAACCCGGAACAAGTGTATACTGAATACATGCGCGGAAGTGGCCAAGAGCCTATGTTTGCCAACTATGGTATGGATGTATCGCTATTACGTGATAACGTGGAACAAGTTAAGGTGTCATTATTCTAATTTAGCATCAATGTAAATATTTATATAAACATTGATTCATGCACAACAAAACCTATCTGTATATTATATTATGTCTACTGAAGGGTATTATAATCGTGCAAGAGGAACGGTTGATATGGGTGTAAATGCCGCAAAAAGCTTTTACGACACTACAACCGAAACAGCTCGTAGTATTGTTCCGGCTACCACGAAAGCACTTAGTGGAATATCGTTACTTGCCAAAACCGCGTTTATTATTGGAGTTATGATTGCATTTGTTATATTGTTTCGCATGGGGATTGCACTAATCGCATGGTATAACTCACCATCAAAGTCTCCTTATATCATCAATGGAATGATGGCAGGTAATCAGCCTTATGTTGTTTCTCAGGATCCCGCCGATTCTGGTTCTGTGCCAATTCTTCGATCAAATAACGAAAAGAGTGGAATTGAGTTTACTTGGTCGACCTGGTTGTTTTTGGACTCAACCGAGCCAGGAGGCACGCGTCGCCATATATTTAACAAGGGTGTAAATAAATACATGAGAAACCGTACAGCTGTTTCGAATGGCGGTAACGGCCCGGGTCTATATTTGGATGGCGGAAATAGAAACAATTTAGTATTTGTTATGGAAACGGCAGACCCCAAAAGTCCTACGCAGTATTTATCTGTTAAAAACGTGCCGCTAAGAAACTGGTTCCATTTAGCTATTCGACTGCAAGGAAACATTCTGGATGTTTATGTGAATGGAACTATCTCCGCCCGTTTAAATCAGGAAAGTCCTCCGAGTCAAAATTATTATGATGTGAATGTTAATCAAAAGGGTGGGTTCCCGGGCCGCATCTCTAATCTACGATATTACAACCGTGCATTGGATGTATTTGAGATCAACCGTATCGTTCGCGGAGGCCCCAATCTCAAATCTGCTACAGTTGCTGCCACTCAGTCAAATACTAATTATAACTATTTAGCTCGCTCGTGGTATGCGTCACAAGAGTAGTAATTCGGTATTAGAATACTTGTAATATATAGTGTTACAATATACACTATATGTCATTATTTACGACATCTACACTATCAATTGAAGATGTATGTGCACAAAGAACTAAAAAGCAGGGGTTGTATGTACCACACAATCGTATTGAGTTGGTTTGTCCAGATGATTCATTCAGCACATTTCAATTGGACATGCGAAGAAAAGCAGAAATTTTAAAATACGATAAAACATCCAGCAAAGCAACCCCAAAAACAAAAAAAGGGTTGTTTTCATCTATTATCAATACTGATGCTGCACCCCCAAGAAAAAATGCAGTCAGTTATAACAAAAAAGAGGATGCATTTGAACGTTTTGCTTATAACGAACCAATTGATGTGTGTCCTGTGACTATTGTATCAACTCCCGCCAGTGCATCTGATGTACCTGGTAATGTAGATCTATTTCTTGACCCAAGTGTACCATTATACAATTATAAATTGGACCGTACTTATGGACAGGATCAACCACTCATTGATTTCAATATCTATGCACAATCGGAATATGATACTTCCATGTCATACACTGTCTATACAAATGCAATAACTATTTATCCAATCAAAGCGAAAACGCCTAATACTACTTGTAATATATCTATCCCCACTTCATTTTACATCTATGGAATAGGGACATCAGACATTCAATTAACAAATATTAATGCAGTATTTACTTCGATAGATTATAGTTTGATGTTCAATAACCACATTATTAAAAATGGCACCGTTAGTTTACCTGAAATAAGTGATATTTCTTTTAATATTGATGTGTCCAATGGATTGGCATTCAAAGCGGAATTTCCCATTGGAAATTTAAACATTCCAGACATCTCATTCAATACACAAACCGACTATGTTTATGATATTACACTTCAACCATCATTTAATACCGGTTTTCCTCCTATCACAATAACGAGTACTTCTACTTCATTAGATTTTGGTTTGATTGCACACACCACAGGAAAATTTGAAAATCAAAATATAACATTCCTTACAAGCCCATTAAGTGCAACTACCCCAGTATCCATACAATCCACCGCACAAGATGGTTCAGATTTAAAAACGGTATTTCAATATAAAACTGATGCACTTACGAATACAACACCAACGCCGGCACCAACGCCAACAACGACACCTCCTGCAGTCCGCACATTAACAGACCGGGTATTTGTAAGCAAATATAATTATAATGGTTCTCCTATTTATGAACTGAGAAACACAACTCTTCAAAACGACATATATTATGTCGACGATGCCAGTTATACACCAGGGTTAACATACCAGGTAACAGACGGCACGTATTACTTGGTAAACATTCCAACAGATTACCCCATGACAGTCCTTAATGATTGGTGCGCGGATAAGGTAGAATGGATTAATAACAACGATGTTGGCGTACAGACATACAATGGAACATTCAGTTTATACAACGCACCTACCTATCAAGTGAGCGACACAGTGGTGGTATCTGATCTATCAGAAAACGGCACGTATAGATTTATATATAATAGTGTGCAAATGGATATATGTGGTAATTTTGATGTATCTGGTCTTAGTTTTTACAACAATACAAATGGTTACATGGGAGGACAACGAGCAATAAAATACCAATCATAGTTGAATCATGACGTTATTAAACACGTAATGATTATTTATAGTTGACGTTTAAGAGGAATATTGGGCGTTAATGCTGCATTAAGACAAGTTTCACGTTTTGGAAATAGCTGCCCGGAGGTACACATTGCCCCATCATTAACTTTTGCACAACCACGGCCCCCGTTAAATTCTCCGACGAGGCAGTATTGGGTTGTGGAACGCACAATAGGACTCGATGCATCAACCGGTTCTGTTTCGTTTTCCATATTTTCGGTAACTGTGCTCGTTGATACAGATTGAATTGCATTACCTACGGTCGCCGTGGTGTTTTCAGCAACATTTACAGTAAGTCTTCCGACATTCCCAATAAGACCGGCCACTTGGGTAACAATGGTACCAATTATGAACCCAAGAGTTCCGATAATATTGAAAAATATAGGTCCAACTGCATTCACCAAAATTTGGAGAAAGTTTCCAATAAAAAAGAACACATTAAACCCGAGCATCATCAACACAATGGCAATAACAAGAGATACAATCAACGTATTTTTTGGATCCTTGAAAAGAATACTTCGAATATCCATTATATATTTGTGATGGAAAATAAATAAAAAGAGGAACACGTCATTAACCATAATGGTATCAATTATGAATTTTTTGAATACATTTTTTATTGGAAGTGTCCTTACGTCTGTAGTACTCGTTGCAATGATGTTATATCATTTTCGACAACGTATGAATTCTCTTGAAAAGCGAGTATCAACGCTCCTCGAGATTGTAAATAACATTGTTACTAAACTTAATATCCAAGAAATGGATTTAAACCATCATGGCGGATCTGCAATAACACCTCATGAATATAGACAACAACCGCAGCAATTTGAGTTACAGGTGCCCGAACAAGAAGAATCAGAAGAAGAATCAGAAGAAGAATCTCAAGAAGAATCTCAAGAAGAATCTCAAGAAAATAACCAAGCAATGGAAATAGTTTTTCCTGATTCGTATGTAGACCATGAAGAAAGTATGGAAAACGATGAGTCTATTGAAGAGTCTGTCGACGAAGATGAAACCGACGAAGATGAAACTGATGATGATGAAACAGTTGATGAAGAGCCTGATAACGAAGAAACCGTGACAGAGGAGCCCGTAATGTCCCCGGCGCCGAAACAGGATATAATTGAAATTATCGATGAGCCAGAAGAAGTAGTTGAAATTATCGATGAGCCAGAAGAAGAGCCTTCACAAGAATCAGAACCCAAAATAAAGGTTTCCATACCAACCGATTATGAAAAAATGACGGTATCAGAATTAAAGGAATTGGTTTCAAGTAGAAAATTGGCGTCATATGCATATAAAATGCGACGCGCAGAACTACTTGATGTTATACGCGCAAATCTGTAATGTAAGTTGTCACCGAGTAAAATGTTTAGTCAATGTATATGGAGTACGGATCAATTAATCAAGTATATCATCCCGCAACGAAACAAACAGTGTGCCCGGGAATTATTCCAAAGAATAATTCTTTTAAAAGTGGATGGCAATATAGACGTGAATTGCAGTCTCGACCATTGGAACAGATGCCGCAAACCCACGATGAAACGAAAGATAAAATCATATATACCGATTTATACAATGAAACCCAACATAATCAAAGTGATCTAAAAACTAACTACATTGATACTCTTAGATCAACAAATGTTAGCCAACCACCACATGCATTGAATAACTTTTAAATTTTATGCTTTGTATATGCTCAGTTTATACAAAGCGTTTAGCCAGTTCAAATAAGGTATCAATAATATACAGATGTACATAGCCAGCTTTGACGTAGGAATCAAAAATATGGCTTACTGCTTATTTGATGTAAGTGATGCATATACAATAAAGGAGTGGTGTGTAGTTGACCTCATTGACAGTAAAATAGAACACTTAAAGTGTAATGAAATATTAAAAAATGGTAATACATGCACAAATAATGCAGCATTTACCTGTAAAGATAAAGCATATTGTAAAAAACATGCAGAAAAAAGTGGTATACCCAAATATGAAAAAACAATGAAAAAGACGGCAATACAAAAACTTTCGGTGAGCGAGGTTGATCGTCTTTGTTCTCAGTGCATACCATCACCTTCATTAAGGACCAAATCAGAAAAGGTGATATTTTTAACAGAATATTATTTGAAGCATCGACTTATTCCACACAAGAAGGAGACCCGCAAATGCCAAGATTTTGACTTAGTTGATATTGGTAAAAGATTAAAAGCGGCTGGTAATACTCACTTTTCAACAGAAGTTGATTTGGTTCTCATTGAAAACCAGATTTCGCCTATAGCAAACCGAATGAAAACCATTCAGGGAATGTTGGCGCAATTCTATATCATGCGACAAGATACAGTTGATGTAAAATTCATCAGTTCGCAAAATAAATTGAAACATTTTGCACGCGATGAAGGAAAAGGATATCGTGCTAATAAGAAGGATGGTGTAAAATTTTGCAGACAAGTTCTCGTAGAAAAGGGGTTTCATGAGTGGGAGAAGGTATTAGACACACCAAAAAAAGATGATTTAGCGGATGCATTTTTACAAGGAGTATGGTACATTGAGCAATTATTATTGCGCGTGTAGAATTTAGAAACAAATACTCTATTTATGACATATGGAAACTGTAGAAATTGGTATTGATGACTTGGGATCGTCGGGTTTTAGCGGTACTGGAATTGAACTATTGATGAATGATAAACCTGCTGCAAAATCCGCGAATGTAGATGTAGGAGATTTAAACGCATTAGAAAACGAATTGAATGACCTTACCATTGACGCACCTGCACCCACTGGCATTAATGAAACCTATCCAACAATAGAACCTATTGACGACAAGGAATTTAATTTAGAATCAAACGATGTACATGATATCGAACCTACCGATTCACGCCTTGGAAGTGCAACTGCTAACTTTTTTAGTCAGCCCACTGGTTTTGTACCTCCAACCATGAACCAACCGATTGTTCCAAGAATGAACGAACGTGAGGCCCGAAGGAAAAAGCGAACAATGCTGAAAAAGCTGGATGAATGGCGCGAGAAGGGACTCATTAAGGAATCTCAAGTGTCGTTGGAATCAAGCTTTGAGGAAATTGAAGACGAATATGAAACCGCTCTTGAAGACAAACGACGAAAAGATAGTGTCAAGCTGCAGGGGTGGTGGCTAATGACCGCAGTTAACTCAATGGAATATGCGAATAATACACTTAACCCATTTGGCGTAAATTTGGAAGGCTGGGGGGACCAAGTAAATGAAGACATCGACAGTTATGAGGATTTATTTGCTGAAATTTACGAAAAGTACAAAAATACAAAGATGAATCCGGTAGTGTCAATCATTATGCGCCTCGGATTCAGTGCGGCGGTTGTTGGATTTACAAACAAGGCTCTTGGGTCGGCCGTCCCGGGTTTTGGCGATGTAATGAGACAAAACCCTGATCTTATGAAGGCATTCCAAGATGCAACTATAAATACAATGAGTAACAGTTCGCCTGAATTCGCAATGGCCAATGATCTTATGGGAGACAGGCCTCGTGGACCCCCACCACCTGCGCCCATTGAAACGAAGACCCAGCGTTCAACTCGACCACAGACACGCCCTGATATTAGTCATGCGGAATCAGGAATTGAACTCGATGGTGTAGGCAAAGTGGATGCCCCTGCACCAGTAAGACGCGAAATGCGTGGCCCCAAGACGGACATTGATGACTTGCTATCTGGTCTTAAAACGAAAAAGGTTGACATCAAGCAAAAAGGGGATTCTGTAGTAAGCGCCGCATCAGTTGCAGACATGGGGGAAGGCAAAGCGCCCACACGGACACAAAAGCGAAAGCAAAAGTCTGATCGCAGCATTGCGCTTGATATTTAAGTTGAGATGTGTCATTGTAATGACATATATCATAGATTAAACGGATTTATACATTTTAAGCATCTCCTCGTTACGCGCTGTAACATCAGCAATTGGCTTTATGTAAACCCCTTTATGATTCTTCCATGCATCATACCATGTATGAATATCCGAATTAGGTACATCATTAAGTTCAGGTACCCATTGTTTTATGTATTCGCACGTAGGATCATATTTGCGACTTTGTACCCATGGACTCATTGTGCGATAATAAGGTTTCATATCAACACCCGTTCCGCTAATTGCCTGCCAATTCCCATTATTTGAGGCAACGTCATAATCTGTAAGTTTTTGTGCGTAATACCTTTCCCCAAGACGCCAATCAAGAAGAAGTGTTTTTACGAGAAATGTGGCACACATCATCCTGGCGCGGTTGTGCATGTAACCGGTCTTATTCATCTGGCGCATACCAGCATCAACAATAGGAATCCCTGTCTTACCATTACACCAACGTTCGAAATCATTCTGAGAACGGCGCCATTTTATTTTTCGATAACGAGTCGTATATGCCTGACCAAGTACTTCGGGGTACCCATTAAGTACATGTGCAAAAAACTCTCTCCAAATGAGCTCACGAATAACACCGTGGTCAATTCCGTAGGCTGCTTTAAAACGATGAAATACTTCTCTTATTGAAACATTGCCAAACTTTATATAAGCAGACAGATGCGTCGTGTCATATGTAAAATAGTCACGTCTGGTATCGTATTCACCTTGGTTCTTTAATGATTGTTCAATGCGGGACAGTGCAGTGCTTCTCCCGGCCTTTACCATTATGTTATGATTATATGGAAGGGTTCTCTGAATGTCTTTAGGGGTGACTCTGTATTTACTTCCGAACAATCGATTAGATATATTATCAATCCGCTTAAATACGGGTTTATCAACAGGTATGTGGAGAACCATATTATAAAAAGGAGTATACTTCTTATAGGGTGTACCCGAGCCAGTAAGGACTGATCCTGGAACATGTAAATAATAATCGTGAAATTCACTGCATGTTACATTGGCATTTTGACAAATTTTTCTTATATTTGCGTCGCGTTCCTTTGCATAGGGCGTATAATCAGCATTAAAAAATACAGCGTCCACTTTTAACTCGGCAATAACAGACGAAATTACTTCCGGATTCGCCCCTTTCAAACATATCAGTGCACCACCACCACGCTTGATACGTTCTTCAACATCGAGTATACTTTCTATCATAAATTGTATTGCATTTGTAGATCGATATATATTTTTATCGCTTATTTGTTCAGGGGTAAATACAAAACATACATGAATTTTTTCACATTGTTTATAGCACTCATTAAGTGCGACATTATCCTCAATGCGCAAGTCTCGCCGGAATATGAATAGTCCTGATTTATAATTCTTAGTCATGGAATATATAGATATAAAAAAACATTCACAATTATCGTATCATACAAATGGGAAAATCAATACTATCCATCGGTCGATTAGAACCATTGTTAAGAAGCATGGCAAATAGCCCTTTTTTTATGAAGTTAGTCGTTGTTATTAGCTTTATATACACGTATATTATTGCAGCATATACCACATTGTACAATAATGTACCCATTGTCCGACTTCTCGGTGATATGACCGAAGATATATGGATTGACATTAAACGGCTAACGACAAATCAAAAATATGCTCCATCCGATCGACTTGGCTGGTTCAATGTTGTTACGTGTTACAAAGAAACTTTACCCAGGAGCAACTGCAATGCATATATTCTTGAGAAATATTCAACCATAAATGATAATAATGACATGTCGATAACAGAACACTACATGGATAAGGCGATAAACGTGGGTATTTTTGAAAACTCAGTTGAGGGGCCTATTATTGATATGTTTTTCATGGTAAAACACCCCGCTGATAATTTTTTTGTTTGCCGTCAATTATATCCTAATTCAAATAATGAATACACTGGAAGGAGATCTCGTGTAAGATTATTGACAGCTGAATATAGCCATTCATTAATGGAGGAGCCAATCATTTTTGATATTGATAACCGATACATGCGAGAAGGAAACGATATATTTAGCGTAGGATTTGTTAAACGACTGTTGGAATATCAAAGCGAACCTTATGTGTTTGATTTGTCTTATACCATTACCATTATGGATGATTGTATGTCAACCATCACACTTGATTCAACACAATATATAAATCTATTATTTCGAAAGTTTGAAATAAAAGTGACTCCCAAAGAGGAAAGATTTATTTCAAAAACAGTCGATCCTGATGAAGAATTATCCGAGCCTGAACCCGAACCCGTGCCTGAACCCGAACCCGTGCCTGAACCCGAACCCGAGCCTGAACCCATTGAGGTTGTCAATATTGATGAAGGTGCCCAATTACCATTGATTGTAGAGCAAAAAATTGATAACGAACATGATATATAATTTCTATATGTACACATATGAACAACCCTACGGTTCTGAAAGATAAATGGGACATATATTATCACTCTCCTGGTGATGCTAATTGGAATATAGATAGTTATAAACCAATTATGTTAGGTCTTGAATGGAAAGAACATATCACCGCATTAAATCAGGAAATAAACCCTGGGGTCATTAAAAACTGCATGTTATTTGTCATGAGAAACAACATTACGCCAAGATGGGAAGACGATCGAAATCGAAATGGCGGCTGCTTCTCATATAAGGTATCAAATAAATGTGTAGTAAATACTTGGCGACAATTATTTACTGAAGTATGCTGTGAACAATATACTACAGAACCAATACAGAGCCATATTAATGGTATTACGATCTCTCCGAAAAAGAACTTTTGTATCGTAAAGGTTTGGATGGATTCAAATGATTATAAAGATCCCAAAATATTTAACACAATTCCTAATTTGAATGCGACTGACTGTTTATTCAAAGAGCATCAGCCCACCAATTAAATGATTCATATGCTGTTTTTTCACAGTATATGACAAACCAATATATAAACACGTCATTAATGATAACAAAATGTCAAACTACGTTCGTGAAGTGACTTTACATGAAGAAGCGGCAGATATTGTTTACTTGGACGAACAAAGTATTCATACCAGGGATCAACTTAAAACCGCTATTTTTAATGTTCATGATACTCAGATCACCTATTACATAGGTAGGACCGCTGCAGAAAATACAAAACTCATAAAATTATCATCCCCGGACGACTTATGGTTTCATTTGAAGCATTACCCATCTTGTCATGTTATATGTAGACTTACGGGCTATCGCATTAAAAATAAGAAAATGTTGAGAAAGATAGTAAAATACGGCGCTGTGTTATGCAAATCTCATAGCAAACAACGTAGCCAACGAAACATAGATGTGTTATATGCGCATATTCGCCATGTGTGCCCGGGAAAATACGATGGCGAAGCATTTGCATGTGTAAGTAAAGATGTTACAATATAACGAATAACCTTATTCGTTCAAACATGATATAAAAAATACATACGTGATAAATTATTACATGAACGAAAATAATAATGTACTAACTATAAAAACTGTCCAAATTCAACCGATTCGTAATATGATTACTGCATTGAAAGATATTCTAACCGATGCCACTATGACGTATACTGAAGAAGGCATTAAGATTATCAACTTTGATAAAACACATACAATTCTTGTCAATGTAAAACTCTACGCGAACAAGTTTGAAAAGTATGTTTGCACTCCAAATAAAATTATTGTGTGTGCAAATACGCTTCATTTATTTAAGGTAATATCTACCATGTCTAACGATGATACCCTCTCAATTTACATTGATCGCGAAGATTACAACGACGGTATTGTATCTCATCTGGGTCTTCAGTACGATAATGGTACAATTAAGCAATGTTATTCTCAGAAGTTGAAACTGATCGAACCAGAGAGCGAAGAATGTGATGTACCGGATGTTGAATATTCAACTGTGATTACGCTTCCTACCGGTGATTTTCAAAAAATCATTCGCGACATGAATGGAATATCTGATCGAATTGAGATCCGGTCGGTCGGATCTGACTTGATATTTTCATGCGAAGGCTCATTTGCTCATAGTACAATTTATCGCTCAGAATCCAATGGTAGCATGGAATTTATGGTAAAATCCGATAACGCAACTGTTATTCAGGGAGAATTTGCACTACGAAGCCTAAGTCATTTCATTAAATGTACGCCATTGTGTAGCCACCTTGAAATGTATCTTGGTAATGATCTGCCACTTATTGTAAAATACGATGTTGCTATTCTTGGTGAAATAAAGTTGTGTCTTGCCCCTTTACCATCATTAACATAAGGATCATATTTACAAATGTAAATATGATATTAATCAATATTAATCACCGGCTTATCGTCTTTGTATTCAACGTTACCAACTGCAATCATGTCGCCAAGACCCTGAACAGCATTATTATAGCTTTCCATATCATACAAAATGCCCGTTTCATCATTAAGAGCGTATAGCTTTCCTTTGTAGGTAACCTCGGTTGCCGACCATGTAACATTTCTGACATTCAACTCAGTTCGCTCATTTTTATCAATATCAATATCGGGAACTGTACCAAAGTCATTTGATTCAGTTTTTCCGAAACTGTAACAAGCTATTGGATCATCATCTCCCGTTCGTCGAGATGCATAAAGAGTACAATCGAATGCACTTGATTTTACAGCATCCAGTATTTGGTTATTGATAGTCTCTTTAATAGTAGCAGTTTCATATATTGATTCATCTGTTGTAACAGGCGTATTACGATCTATTTTACTAACATCGCGAATACGTAGCTCAATATTTTTATCGCTTGTCTTTTGTTCATTGCTGAGTACGGCTTGATACATAAACACCTTTACTGTACGAAGGGGTTTGGGTAAGTCTTCATGACTGCAAATTCTCCTGGCACGTCCAATAACTTGTCGAACGCGCACCATGTGCCAGTATGGTTCCAGAATATGAACAAATCGGGTGTTTTTGAGACTAATACCTTCAGCGCCCGATGATGTAATCATAAATACTTTAATTACCTGACCCATAAAATTGTTTTTGTGAATATCCTTAGCATATGCAGCAAGCTCAGGTGGAATTGCATCCCAGTTGCTATTGTATAAATTACGTATGATTTCTTTTTCGTCATCACTTTCTGTACCTGTATAAAGAGCAAATTTGGGTTTTCCCTTATCCTTGTCTGTTTCAACTACCGACCATTTACCTCCAGCACTCTTCTTGATTTTGAATTCAGTGTACCCATTTGCCTCTAACACAAGCTTCATAATACCAACACCTTCAATAGTACGGAATTGAGTGTATATCAAGTGCAACCCTTTATTTTCTGAAGACTCGATATTTTCAAGAACACTTGCAAACTTGGGACTATAAATCATAAGCTTATCTCTTGTAAGATGGACTGACGTTCCGCGAGTTTTCTTTGCCAATTCTTTAAGGGATTTGGTAATATCCTTTTGGTATTCTTTGGTTGCCTCGGCTTTATTCTTGACCTGTTCTTTGGTACCTGCATCTTCCGCATTATAGTCGGAACGTTTCTCAAGCTCCTTCAGCGTCATAGCATCAAAGTCATCTTCAGAAACGTCATTATCCTTTTTGGGAACAGGTCGTTTCATTCCTGGCGGGAATACAAAGTTACATGCGGCGCGAGAGAAAATGCGATAAGTAGAAGTAAATTTATATACATCATCGTCATCTACTCGTGCAGACTTCTTTGCACTATTCTTTTCTTGATCGGCCTCAGTCTGACGAACCTTTTGGTAATATGAAAATTGATGATCGCTCATCGGCGTTTTAACAACAAAAATGTCGTCGCCATTGGGCGTTTTGATAACCATTGGCATTAATTCTTCCTGTGCACTGCGAAAATGTGATGTAAGACCCAGAATTCGACGCTTTAATACGTCTGCATTGATAATATTCTTTGTTTCGGGATCCACAAACATCTCATTGAATTGACCAAGATTATCAGGGAGGGCGGTGTATGAATTACGCACAACTGTCTTTTCGTCAACAGAAAGATCATGCTTATTAAGGATGTCCAAAACCGTACCAATAAACGCATCATCACTGATATTTCCTTGATCGTCCAACTTAACCCCGTTGTATTTCTCAAAATAAGCGGGTACTGATGTGCGGACCTTCTTTGTTTTGTTGTTAACAACCCTTTGTTTCTGGGTACGCGCGCCACCAAACGATCTAATATAATTTTGTGCTCGTTCGAATATGCCTGGCTCCGACGATCCAATCTCTTGACCAAGTTTTCGCTCAGCAATTGCATCTTCTTGAATTCTTCGGGCGTCCTCTTCTTTTATGCGATTTAATTCTTCTATTTGACGCTTTAATGCGTTAATTTCCTTTTCAATGGGCTCTTCATCTGAGTCAGAATCCTCACTTACGTCCGAGTCATTTTCATGTACTTTATTATCTTCAATAGGTGTCTCTTCAATAGGCGTATCTTCAATTGATTCATCGTCGGAATCCTCGCGTGCGTCGCCATGGCTCACCGAGCCATTGATATTACCTCCCCGAATTGTCTTCTGAGTGCCGCGAAGAACCCCAGGCTTTTTAAGATTAACAAACCCAAACGGATTACGCGTGATAGTAAGTTTATCAGCACTGTAGTCTATATAATCATATGTACGTAAACCTTCTTTATCGAATACTTCAAGAATGCGTTCATTATTGATTTTCTCCGAACTCTTGTTTGTAATTGGTATAGTCCACGAGACAATACTTCCACGAAGCATGTTATAAAGGACTGCAATTTCGTTAGGATAATTAATAATAGGAGTTCCTGACAAAAACACCAACCGAGCATTTTGTGCAGTCATGAGATAGTTGTAAAGTTTGTAAGTATCCGAACTCTTTCGTTTCAACTTGTTGACAATGCGGCTAACAAAGTTATGGGCCTCATCAATAACAACAACACTATTATCAAATGGATTTCGGGTACCTTTTCCGGTAATTCTTGACATTATGGTGGGCGTTATGCCATTATAGTTAATGTCGGTGTATTTTGTTCGAATCATTTCGTTTAATTGGTCATCCAGCTGTTTTTGTTCGGCTGCACCAAGAGATGAAAAATTCGCAGGCTTACGAACATCGACGAGCCATGCTCCACCGTGTTTCTTAACATATGCCTTGGGAAGTTGAAGGGTAGTTGACAAGATTTTAATGCGATCTACATCTTTCGCAGGGACAAACTCCCAGTATTGATTTTTCTTGTATAGAGCATCACCGCAATGTTTGAGTTCGTTGAAAAAGTTCATTTTCAGAGAAGCAGGGGTCATTATGTATATACGTCTGTCACTCTTCATTCCTTCGGCAATTGCAATGGAGGAACACGTTTTCCCTGATCCCAACCCGTGATACAAAAGAAGACCTCGGTAAGGTGTATAAATGTTGATATAGTCTCGGACAATTTTTTGATGGGTTAATAAGTTGAATGTATCACTCTGTTCGGCACCACACTTAAGAGTGGCTTTATCAGAATCTAAATCTTTGATATAGCTTTTGAATAGAGTGTTGATCTCTCGAATGTATTTTTTGCGGTTAGTCATATAGTACGATGACGCTTTGATACTAAGATTTTCTGTTGACATCGGCATTCTCACTTCAAGATCCTCAATTGGTTCGGACAATTCATTATTGGCATCAAGTGCCACTTTTTCCGCCTTTGTCTTTTCCTTGGGAATGCGAATAAGCTGTTCCTCCACGGGTTCCTCCACGGGTTCCTCCACGGGTTCCTCCACGGGTTCCTCCACGGGTTCCTCCACGGGTTCCTCCACGGGTTCCTCCACGGGTTCCTCCACG
>Ga0181585_10000361_pt1 | contig 37558 bp, 35 predicted proteins | sample 071ome_29_FD_132469 | JGI IMG/M metagenome (GOLD analysis project Ga0181585, IMG submission 132469) | Coastal salt marsh microbial communities from the Groves Creek Marsh, Skidaway Island, Georgia - 071407BT metaG (megahit assembly) | ecosystem: Environmental > Aquatic > Marine > Intertidal...
ACAAAGACCCTGACTCATTTAAAAAATTATACAAAGTAATACAACAACACAAAAATATTGAAAATTTAAACATTATAAAATTTGAAATTAATAATTTTAAGTTCCCAAATGTAGAAAATGCTCATGTTTCAGAGGCCACTTATTATCGATTTTTCATTGAGGAATTTATTGATGAAGATATTGATAATTTAATTTATTTGGACAGTGATATTATATGTATAAATAATCCACTTGAAGATTTCAAAGCAGTAATTAACGAATTTAACCAATCAAAACAAACTATATCTGTAAAATCAGAATTGCAATCTTTAAGCAAAGGTTTAGAACTAAAGTCTAAAAAATACTTTAATGCGGGTGTCATGGTTATTAATACCGACAAGTGGTTCAATAGCAATATTCAAAAAGAACTAATAAATTTAACAGTTAAACACAAAGATAAACTTCAGTTTTGGGATCAGGATGTTCTTAATATTTATTTTGATGGAAAATACATTGAGCTAAGTAAGTACTTGAATTTTACTTTAGATATGAAACCCTTTGAAAAAATTAATAATTTTGATTCATTTGAAATGGACAAGATAAAACTTATTCATTATGCTGGTAAATTTAAACCATGGTCACTTCGAGGTATTGTTAATAATAAATCTGAATTTTATCAGAGTTATTACAGGAAATTATTTGCACAAAAGTATCATCTAAAAAGCAGTCGCAAATTAAATACAATTCGCGATTTATTTGGAAGCTTAAAATACGGTGTATTTATTCAAACAAAATACCCTTTTAGATTATTTTTTTTGGTAGTTAATTCACTAATTAAAATGAAAAAATAGGAGGTTACAATACTAGAAAAATTTGACTATATAACGAGCTATAAAATTGCAAGGAATTGCGATATCGTATTTTCTGAGTCTTTAACGTTTAAGGAATTTGAAAATTTGAAATTAGACAATTACTCCATAATTCATCAAGACTCAAGACAAGTAATATATAAGTTAAAAAACTTCTCTTTAAAAAATAATGCGACTATTTTTACAAACACTTACTTTTTAGGAGAACTATTTTCCTTGCTTAAGAAAGTTGATTCTAAATTCAATTTAACAATTGTTACTAATCAAACTGATCACTTATTAGATTATGATTTTTATAAAAGAAAACCTAAATGTGTTAAATATTGGTACTCAATAAATTTACAACATGTTCATGAAAATCTAAACCCAATACCACTTGGTTTGTCAAACAACTATTCGCCTAAAAATTTATTACCAGAGGATTTTGATAGATTTAGTTCAGAAGTTATTAAAAAAGAAAACAAAATGTATATAAATTTCAACTCAAGTACAAACTTTTCTGAACGAGAAAACTTATATAAGAAGTTTGAATCTCAAAATTGGGTCAAAATTCAAAATTCAAATTTAAGTAAAAAAGATTATTATAAAGAGCTATCTAAATTTAAATTTTCACTTTCCCCATGGGGTAATGGAATTGACACACATAGGGTATGGGAGTCTCTTTATGTGGGGACTATTCCTATAACAAAATACCACCACACATTTAGTACGTCTCAAGACTTACCAATATTATTCGTTGATGACTATGACCAAATTTCGGAAGAGCTATTACTTAAATACCTAGAAAATTATAAATTAAATAAATTTAATTTAATGAAGCTAAATAATAGTTATTGGTCAGAGTTAATAAATAGTCATAAATCTGATAATTACAATTATTCATTGCATATAAAAGCCTCTAGCATTTTCTCAAATATTTATACATCTAGATATAAATTTAAGCAACTTGTTAATAGATATATCAAAATATTTATTTATTATTTAAAGAAGTTAAAAAAACTCATTAGTCTTGTAAGTAAATAAATACTTTTTTAAAAATTTATATGAAAATTGATAGGGTAATAGTTTCAACAACAAGTCACAAGAACTATTTTAATTTTTGGCCTATTGTTTCGAATTCATGGAAAAACCTAGGAATAAAACCAACTTTAATTTATACGAGTAATAAAAAAAAGAAGTTTGATTCGGAACAGGATGTTTTAAATTTATACATTGATGGATTAGATCCAATTTTTGTAGCACAAACTTCGAGACTTTTAGTTCCATCTTTGTTTCCCAACGATGTATGTTTGATTTCAGATATTGATATCATGCCATTGTCAAAAAGTTATTTCTTTGAACAGATAAAAAAAATAGATGATGATAATTTTGTAATTTACAGACCAGATGCATGCCCACCTAACATGCTTGCGTTGTGTTTTAATGTTGCACTTGGAAAAACATGGAGTGAACTTTTTGATACAAACACTGTAGAAGACGTCAAAAAATTGTTAACAAAATGGTTTCCAAAAGAATATGTTGCTTTTAAGAATAATTGGTATTTTGACCAAATAAAATTACGTGAAAAACTAGAGATATTTAGAAAGACTAATCCAAGTAGAGTTAAAACTTTAAATGATAAAGTCACTAATTTTAATAGACTTAATCGAGATAATCTAAAATCGGATATGAAAAAATATCTTTCATCAGAAGAATATTTTTCTGATTTCCACATGCCAAGACCGTATAACGTTAACAAAAGAAGGATAGATAAAATTTATAAAAAGGCTTTTAATGAAGATTTTTAAAAAAATTTTAAATTCATATAAAGTTAAAAGAATAATTAAAAATTTAACTGAGTATAAATTTTTTATCGAAGATATGTTTTTTTATTTTTTTTCACTCTTTTTTACATTTAATAAAAAAGCAAAATTAACAATTGTAACTGCAGCTGACAATCAATTTTTTGAAAGTCTTGTTCAGCTTATTCAATCTATTAGAGCACACGAACCAGATGCAAAATTAATAGTCTACGATATCGGACTTGATTATTTACAAATCGAAAAATTGAAACAGTTTAATTTATACCAATTTAAAAAATTCAATTTTAAAAAATATCCAAAATTTATCAGTGAAAGAGATGAGTTTGGAAAACTTGGAGCTTATGCATGGAAAAGTGCAATTATAAATGAAGTTTTAGAACAAGAATCAAATGATATTGTCATATGGTTTGATGCAGGTAATGTTTTAACTTCAAAACTATCAAGACTAAAGAAAGTAATATTATTTAACAATTTCTTTTCTCCACTAAGTTCAGGTAAATTAAAAGACTGGTGTCACCCAAAAACTTTAGAGTATTTAAATGCTCCGAATAATATACTAAATAATCCAAACCTAACTGGTGGTTTAGTTGGCTTCAATTCTTCCAGCAAAGAGTCAAAAAAGTTAGCAAACAAATGGTATAGGTATTCATTAATTGAAGACTGTATTTCCCCCGTGGGCAGCCACAGAAACAATCATCGTCAAGACCAGTCAGTCTTGAGTATTTTGTTTTATATTGATGACAAAGTAAATTATTCACCAAAAACAAAAAGATTTTTTTCAATAAAAGTAAACCAAAATCCAGGAAGTAGAATTTATCTTCTGGATCCTTCGGAAAAAAGTGAGTTTAAGATTTTGTGGTTAAAACAACAAGACGACATAACTACAAATACTATAAGTAATTGTGAAGCTATCTGGATATTAAATATAAAAGATATACATAAACTAGAAAGAAAGTATCTTAAAAAGAAAAAAATAATTTTCAACATTACTTCAAATGAGGATATGAATTATTTGCTTGATATAAAAAATATTTATGACCAAAACACAAAAAAATATTTTATGATAAATTCAATAGAGTTTAATAAAACGCTGATAGATAAAGGTTTCTTAAGCGAGCATATTTACTATTTTGATGGTAATACCGATTTAACAGATTTTAGAAATAGAATAAAATTAACTTTATCTAATTAATAGTTTCGACCTTCACCGTGTTTCCCATCATAATAAAATAATGGTTTGTCAACGTAGGCTAAATCTGTATGTTTAAGTAACCCAAGCCAGCAATCGTAATCCTCTCCTTCACCTGGAATATTTCTAAATCCTCCAAGTTTCTCTATCAGCTTTTTCTCAACAATAACACTTGAGGTTATTACACAATTATGAATTTTCAAAAATTCAAAGTTCCAAACTTCTGGGTATCCATTTTTTAAATATTTTGTGCGTTTATATTTTGACTTTATTTTTTTATAAAATTTTTCACTATTGTATAGAGGATAAGTTCTTTCAGAGTTATAAATTCCTTCACCAAAGTACCCTTCAGTAGATGAAAAATTAAGATTTTTTTGGTGCATAACATTCAATTGAATTTCTAATTTATCTTTCATCCAGACATCATCATCGTCTAAAAAAGCAATAAATTTTCCTTTAGCTTCCTCAATTCCAATATTTCTTACTTTACCTGGACCGTTATGATCATTTTCATTTTTACCAGTATGAATTATCTTTGTATTATCTAATATATTATTTTTGTAATATCTTTGATCGTCAGAATTGTCATTAACAACTATGATTTCAAAATTCTTGTATGTTTGGTCTTTAACGCTTTCTATTGCATTTTTTAAGTAATTGAACCTATTGTACGACGGAATCACAACACTAACTAAATCGCTCATAAGAATGATTATATTTTAAATTTCAAATAAATTTCTAGATATTTTCGATTCCTATCCAAGTTTCTGGGAAGTTGATTATTTTTTTAGAATTTCTGAACCATGGAGTTGGAGCATAAACTGCTTTTTTTTCACTCTTGCTTAAAATTGCTGGAATTAAAGAAAATGTACTATTGCTAATTATGTAATTTTCATACTCTAACATTTTCGAAAAAGTTATGATTGTATCATCTATTGAGGAGGAAAGAAAATTTATGCTTTTTGCATTAGAAAACAAATCGTTTTGCAATACCCATTCTTTATCATCAGTAAATACATCAAAATTAAAATTTTTAATTTTTTGACTAGCATTATCGATGGCGATTTTATAATAATCAATATTTAATTCTTCCTTCATATTTAAGTAGTCTTTTCTTCGAACATGCAGCATTGTTGAACCCACCTTAGGTCTTTTTCTAAGTGATTTTGCAATAGTTCGATTATTAGAAAGTTTTGAAATTAAGAAATCTCTGTTTTCATAAATTAAGTTTATATCTTGCCAATAACCAACAAATTGATTATATTTTTTAAAAATTGATTTAAAGTTTTTATCGTTGTATCTTCCAACTGGAAAAAATTTGTAATTTTTAAATGAGTAGTTTCTTAATTTATTATTAATAAAGAATATCAAATTCAAAAATCTAGGTACATTACTGAATCCAAAATCTTCAATTGGCATTATTAAATCTCTATTTTCTGCATCTACATTTATTCTCTTATTTTCTAGAAGATAATTAGTTTTGTCTATGTAAACTATTAAATTTGAATTTTCTAGACTCTTTGCAAAACAGAATTGGAAAAGTTGATTTCCAAAACCTCCCATTAAGTAAATTGATGCATATTTTTTGTCCATAACATTGATAATAACTATAAAGTAATAAAAAAATAATATATTACAGGTATAAATAGATAGAATATTGATTAATGAAATATTATCAAAAAATTAAAAGAAATTTAAAAAACACATATCTTGTATCTAGAAACATAGAAGTAAAAAAGAAAAAACAAAAAATTCTATATTCTGTATTTTTAAAGAATATTGTTGCTTTTCTTGAAATATTAATATTTGTTTGTTTGTCCTTTCTTATTACCGGTGAAATAACACATGATCGAATTAGTGAATATATTTCCATAAGCTCATTATCAAAACTCTTACCTTTGATAATTTTACTGAGAATTGGTTTAAATTACCTGGATCACATGAATGCAGAGCTATTAGGTATTGATACAACTCAAAATTTAAGAATCAAAGGCGGTAGAGGATTGTTTAACAAACCTAATTTATCTTTTAGTTATGTTAACTACAAAGTAAATACTGAAGCAGGAAACATAGCAGGGATATATAAAATTTTTATATCAATATTGGGTACAAGCCTACAATTATTAATATTTATTGCCACAATAATTTTTCTAAACCCAACCATTTCTTTTTTACTGGGCTTATTTTTTATTATCCTATTTTTTCCAATCAAAAAAATATTATTAGCTTTCAAAACAATGGCAGAGAAAAATACTCAATTTCAAATCGAAATAGATACTAATTTAGAAAGAATTATTTCAAACTTCTATTTAATTAAAATATTAAAAAAAGATGACGTAGAGATCAATAGATTTCAGGAATCTCTTCAAAAATCTATAAACATAGACAAAATAATTTCTAAACTTTTATTTGTTCGCTATCATATTTTCAACAGCTTGGTGACTTTATTAATAGCTGTATTGTTAGTACAAACAATATTTGAAGTAAATCTTACATTAGACATCTTATTTTTGCTGATAAGAGGCGTTCAATTTTACGGACAAATTTCTACTCAGTATTCGGGGCTTCTAACTAAAAGTCATTTCATGAAAAATTATTTAAAAGAAATTAACACCAATACTCATGAGAAAAAAGGAACAGTTAAACATTCTTCAGAAGACAGTAGCAATATAATAGAAATTGAAGATTTGTATTTTAGATATGACAATAGTGATGATTTTGTTTTTGAAAATTTAAATCTGCAAATAAAAAATAAAACTCATAATTTAGTTCTAGGACCAAATGGGTCAGGAAAAAGTACACTAATAGGACTGATTACGGGTATTTATACACCTAATTCTGGCAGTATAGCTGTAGCATCTGAAAGATTTAGTTATGTCGGCCCCGTGCCCTTAATTTTTAATGACTCAATTTACAAAAATATCTCTTATGGCGTTGAAGACAATAAATACAACAAAGATGTATATCTAGAAAATTTAGAAAAGTTTAAAGTATTCGAAAATATAAATAATGAAACGTTAGATACAATTGTTTCTCCCAAAACATTATCTTCCGGACAAATGCAGAAAATATCTTTTATAAGAGCTTTTTTAAGAAGTCCAGAAATTTTATTTCTTGATGAAGCAATTTCTAATATAGACGTGAGTAGTGTTGAAACAATCTTAGCTCAACTAGAACAATTTGATGGAACAATTTTCAATATTACTCACAATCCTGAAAAATATAAAACAACAGACAATACTTATAAAATTGTTTATAAAAATTTGATAAAGGCTGAATAATGCAGCAAAAAGAAAATACTAAATTAAAGTTTTTTATTATTCATAACTTAGATCAAAGAAGAAAACAAGTAATTGACAAAGAGTTAGAAAAAAGCGAAATACCCAATGAAGATATAATTTTTATAAATCATCCAAACAAAAATGAATTGACTTATAAAATTAAAAAAAAAGCAGTTCAAAAAAATACTAAATACGGTGTTGAAAAAAAAACTATAAAAGATGGTTGGATAAGCGTCTCATACAAGCATTATCTAGCGCTAAAGCATATTGTTGAAAATTCAATAGATTTAGCATTTATTATAGAAGATAACGTAGGAAAAATTAATGGAAATTTATACGATAGAGTTGGTGAATATTTAGAAGAACTACCAGATGATTGGGATATAGTATTTGAATGCGATCAATTTCCCTTTTCTTATTCGGGGGAACCACTTACTACTAATAATAATTTAATACACAAAAAATCTAATGAGATCACATATCAAGAAAGTGGAGAAATCCTCCTAGGTGGAGGATCCAGAGCAGCCCAGTTTTACTTTGTCAATTTGGATGCTGCCAAAAAATTATATGATAATTATTTACCATTTAATCATGCTCCAGATTTGTGGATGAACGATTTATTCAGAAAGTTAGATATTAATTCATTTTGGGCCGAGCCTACAATAATTGAGACTGAGAAGGGTCACAGAACTTCAACTAACTATAAACTTAAAGATTTTTACCCTTATATAAAATCAAAATTTATAAATCTCATTGTTGGCTTGTAGATTTTAATTAAAAGTTTTGAAGTTATGTAACATTTTACATTTTCAGTAAATTTAGATTATTAAGTCTAAATTACTATCTCTGAAAACTTATCCATTCTGGTACTTTTAGTCGAGCATTATTAAAAGCATGAAAGAAAGGTTCTGGCTGAATAATAGTAGATTTATTATCATAACTTATTATTGCCGCCCACCAACTAAATGTTGAATTAGCAATAATGTAATTATTGTAATTAAGCATTTGTATAAAAGTATTCCAAACATCATTTTCATATCTTTTAGTTATATTTTTTGAGTTTTCAATATAACTTGCATCTTTAAACACGTCTTGTTTTAGAACCCATCCATAATCGTCCGTGAATATGTCATACTCAAATCCTTTAATATTATTTTTACAAAAATCTAATGCATCTCTGTAGTAATTTAAACTCAGGTTTTCATTGTTGTTAATATAATCTCCTCTTCGTACATGCAACAAAGTTCTACTTGATTTCATTTCTTTAATACCTATTTTTTTATGTATAACTTTTTTAATAAATGGTAAATTTTCAATTACCAAATCATAATCCTGAAAATAACCGTTAAAACTTATTATTTTTTTATTTTCAAAAGATTTCCGAATATCAAGTTTATTTTCAAGTATTTCATGAGAAGTTAATACTTTATAGTGCTTATTAAATACTTTAAACTTTTTTAAAAATTGAATAACTACTATAGAAAAGACATTTAATTTTTTAAGATCAAATTCTTTTGGGTTAAAGTATTCTTTTTTTTCCTGATTAAATAAATAAACCCTAACTCCCTGCTTTTTTAAATTTAATGCAAATGAGTATTGAAAAAGATGATTACCAAAACCACCGCTAAGATCAACAATTCCAATCATTTCCTAAGAGTAGTATTTATCAGAAAAATAATAAAAGATAATTCATATATTTTGTAGTATATAATTTAATAAAACTATGGATAATTTCTGGCAACAACAATTAGCTCCCGGTTACTACGACAAAGTGCTGGAGGATGGATTATTAAAAAAAAGAGGAATACAATCAAATTGGCACCACTCAACTTTTATAAACGTTTCAAAATTATTATTTAATTTAAACAATCATCTCGATTATGCCTGTGGACCCGGGACCTTTATTGGAAAGTACTTAGATTTAAATTCGATTGGCGTAGATATATCTAAAAAACAAATAGATTATGCTTCAAAAAAATATGGAAGCGAAGGCAAGTTTTTTACAACAGAAGATTTTAACTTCAAGGATTATGAAGAAAACTTTGATGCTATCTCAATTATTGGCCTACTTGAGTATTTGAGCGATATTGAAATTTTAAATTTAATGAAGCAAGTTCACTTTATGCTATCAAACGGTGGAAAAGTAATTATTACAACACCTAATTACAAAAGCTTTATGTCAGTTTTAGATATTATCGTTAATCAGTTTTCAAAAGTAAATTATAAAAATGAGAATATAAATAAATTTGATAGTACCAAAATATTAGACTTAATGATCAAAACCAATTTTGAAAATATTGAAGTTAAGAAAATAATAAACTTAGGTGTTTTTGTTGGATTTATCAATATAAGACTTTCACAAATTATTCAGAGATTAATTCATAGATTAACAAATGGAAGGTATGGATATTTGTTAATGGTGATTATTACAAAATGAAAAATATTAACAAAATTTCAATTATTTTACCAACATTAAATGAAGCAGATAATTTAGTAATTGTAATCCCTGAAATTATTTCAACTTTTAACAAGTTAAGTCTTAAGGATTATCAGATAATTGTTGTCGATGATAATTCAACTGATGAAACAAAAAAAATTATGAATAAAATGAATTTTGAGAACTCAAATATAGATTTTTATGTCAGAAAGTCGCAAAAATCATTACCACTTTCAATATGGGAAGGTATTCAAAAATCAAAATTTGAATTTGTAATGTGGTTAGATGCAGACGGATCAATGAATGGAGAGACTATAGAGAAGCTTCTTTTAAAACTTGATGAAAATAAAGACTCTGTAATTATTGCTTCAAGATTTGTAGAAGGGGGTGGGTATAAAGGTACTATGTTAAATGAAAAAAATACATTTATAAGGTCGATGTTTAATGTTAAGAAATCTAAAGATTCAGTTACAGCAACAATATTATCATCTATTTTTAATAAACTTTTATCAATAATTTCTAATAGCAACGTAAAAGACATGACAAGCGGCTTCATAGTAGGAAGAAAACAGTATTTTCCTAAGTCGGTTTTTAAAATTTCAATATATGGGGAATACTTTGTTTATTTAATGAATTATTTAAATTACAAAAAGATAGAAGTAATAGAAGTTGGTTATATATGTGGAACAAGGTTATATGGAACTTCAAAAACAGGAAGTTCTTTATTTCAGTTATTTAAACTTGGATTACCCTATTTAAAAGCAGCTAGAATATCTAAAGGGATTAACTATGAAAATTTATGATAGTAAAAAGAACCTGCTTTCAATAGTAATAAAAGCTGATGAGATAAAAGAACGTACAAATTTTATAACAAATTATGAAGAAGAAATGCAGGTTGCTTCATTTAATTTTACTGAAGAAACGGTCATTGATAATCATATACATTTAAATCAAAACAGAAGTATTAATACAACCTCTGAGATAATTTTTGTTGTAAAAGGAAAAATAAAGGCTTCTTTGTTTGACGATCAGGAGAATTTAATTAATGAAATTGAATTAACAACTGGGGATACAATAGCATTCTTAAAAGGTGGACACGGCTTAATAGCAGAAAAAGGTACAAAATTGGTTGAAGCAAAGCAAGGACCATATATTGAAGAGTTAGATAAAAAAAGATTTTAATGATAAAAGTATTTGAACCTAGATTGAAGATAGCCGATATTTATTCTGTACTAAAAACATTATTTAAAAATGATATATCTGGAACAAGCCCAGTTGTAGAAAATTTTGAAGAAAAACTTTCTAAAAAATTTGATAGGAAATATGCTGTAGCAGTTTCTAATGGAAGTGTAGCATTAGATTTAGCATTCCAAGCCTTAGGCTTAGATGAAGATGACGAGGTTATTTTACCTGCATTTACAATAATTTCTTGCTTATCTGCTGTATTAAGGTCTAATGCAAAGCCTGTTTTTTGTGACGTAGATAAAAAAACTTGGAATATGACAATAGAAGACGTCAAGAAATGTTACACAAATAAGACAAAAGCGATTTTAATGGTTCACACTTACGGTCTTACATCTGATGCAATTGCAATTTCAGAATTTTGTGAAAAAAACAACATTATATTAATTGAAGATTCAGCAGAAGCTCATGGCCAAACATTTAATAATAAAAAGTGTGGCTCTTTTGGTCTTATATCTACGTTTAGTTTTTATTCGAATAAACATATAACAACCGGTGAAGGTGGAGCAGTAATGACCAACTCTAAGGATATTTATAAAAAAATTAAACAAATGCGAAATTTAGACTTTACACCAACAGATAGATTTAATCATGAGAATTTATATTGGAATTACAGAATCGGAGGAATGCAAGCGGCACTTGGTATTTCGCAAATTAATAATTTAAATACTGTTATAAAAGGAAAAATTAAACAAGGAAAATATTATTTGAAGCTATTAGAAGAACATAAGGATAAAGTCATATTGCCTTTAGATAGAATTGGAGAATCTGAAAATCACTTTTGGGTTTTTGGAATAGTATTAAAACAAGAGGGTATTAGAGATCAAGTAATGGAATCAATGCTCGAAAGAAATATAGAAACTCGACCGTTTTTTTGGCCACTCCATTTGCAAAAATATATTAAAAATCAAAACAAATTTCCGTCAAGCTCTTTACCAGTTTCAGAAAAAATTGGTAAAGATGGTTTATATATTCCAATAGGTAGTCATATAAACAAAGCGAAGCAAAAAAAAATTATTCACAATTTTGTTGAGATTATCAATAGTTATTAAAACTTTATAATGAACCAATTTAAAAATAAAATAAAAATATTAATCAGGAATATTAAAACTTTTTGTAAATTTTTTATAAATAATGAGATACCAAAAAAAAGTATATATTCTTCAAAAGTTAAAATTAAAACACTCAAGGACCTAAATGAAAAAAGTGATAGACCTAAGTTAATTTTGAGTTCAAATTATCACAGGGTATTGTATTCGAGGTATAAAGAATTTAGTGAAATGTTAAGTATTTTACAAGGTTTTGACATATTATTTTTCAACCACAAAGATCGCGATAAATATATGAAGCGTCATTGGGAATACCACCCTATTTATGATGTTTACAAAAAGTCTGCTTTTCATCAAATGAAATCCGATATATTTAGATATTGTTTTTTATATCAGAATGGGGGCTATTGGTTAGATTTTAAATCTTCTGTATTCTTTGATATAAATAGTCTGATGAACGAAAGTCAAGAAACATTACTTGTATGTAGTTCGGAAAAAATTGATGTAAGTTCTGATTTCCTTTCAGAAAATAAATTATTAGAAATTACTAATGAAAGCTATATAAACAATTGGGTATTAGGTAGTAAAAAAAATAGTAAATTTCTGAAAGAACTAATTGAAAACATTTCAATTGATTATCTTAATTATATTGATAAAGAATATGAAAACCCTAAAAAGGCAATTTTGGAATTAACTGGTCCTTTTAAGCTAACTAAATTATTTTATCAGTATTTAAATAGAGAAAATAATAGATTAAAAGAATTTTCCATAGTTCATGAAACTGAACACAAATTTGTTTATGCGAGTGATTACGGAAGAGATTTTAAATTAATGGATAATGTTTTTAGAAAACACTATAGCAATATAAAAAATAAGAAAATTTTATCGGCATAAGATATTAATAATTCCTGTTTTTACTATTTAAGTAAGTGACCTATATTTTTCAATTCGAGATTTCCAAAATTCAAATTTTACATATTTACTAGGTTCAGACTCTTTGTTGTACAGAAAATTTTCTAAAGTTAGAAATAAGTCTTTTTCCAGTAGTAGTTCCCAACTTTTAAGCATTATTATTGGAACGCCTAATTTTGAGAAGTTATTATTTAATCTATTTTCCTTTACTATTGGTAAATTATTAAAAAATAAAGTTTCCCATAATCTGTGTGATTCAAAATCATTTCCTTCTGGACACAAATTGTATTGATAGATAGACAAGTGTTTTAAGTAATCAATATTGTTCGCAAAATTTTTTATATCGATATCATCAACAGTTCCAGATATATTTATTAATGGTTCTCTTTCATGTTTGTTAGTGGATGGATTAAAAGAACAAAGTACTTTTCTGTATTTCATATTTTCATTTCTAGTTTTTAAAACTTTAGTAAAGTTATTAATAATTCCATTATTGAGATAACGGTAATTTTCTAATCCCGCCGGGATTGGGCTAATACGATTATCCATATTGACATTTAGCTTCATTGCAAACCAGTGAATAATTCTTTCATCAATAAATCTAAGATCCTGTTCCCCAATACTTTGGTCAGAATTATGAGTAATTAATATATAAGGTTTCCTAATCTTATTATGAAATTCGGAAAAAAATATTTCTTTAAGTTCTGTTTTTAAAAATATAGTGTCACCTTTTTTTATATTCTTCGGATTGATTGACCTCGTTTCATCAAATATGTGTTCAGAGTAATTTCTAAACGTATCTCCAGAAACATACGGAGTGCTCGACATTCTTAAAAATGATGGATTTTTATGAACCGAATAAAAGCTCAATTTTCTATATAATTTTTTCTTTGGGTTGAAGTAAAGAACATAATAAATTCTTATTAATATTTTCTTTAACAAATTGTTTATATTCATTTATATCTCTTTATATACTAAATGATTATGATTAAAACCAATTGTATTAATTAATGAAAGTTAATTTTTTTTGAACTATTTATTTATATACCTTGGAAAAATTCCTGAATATGTAAAAACTAGCATAAACGCTGTTTTGAGTGTTGATAAAAATGCTGAGGTATATTTTTGCTCACAAGATAATCCTGGATTTAAGAACATAAACTTCATTAATATCGAAGATATAAAATCTGAACTAACAATGGCAACTATTGATTTGAATGTTTATAAGGACACAAATTACGATGCTATTCATAACAGTTTATGGATAAACTCTCTTCTAAGAATTTTTTATATCAATGATTTCTTAGAATTTACTAAATTAAATCAAATAGTTCATTTTGACTCTGATGTAGTAATTTACAAACCTTTTAATGAAATAAGAAAAGTTTTTAAAAACGACCAACTCAACATTACAAAGCTTGATAATGAAAGACTTGTATTTGGATATTCCTTTATACAAGGCCAGGAGGTAATACTAAATATTTGTAAAAAAATCTTTAACTTTTTAGAGGAAAATAAAGGTAATTTTAAAATTAACCCGTTAAATGAAATGCAAATTTTAGGAGCCATTAAGCAAAATAATCCAGCAATGTTTAACATACTACCTGACTTGCCATATTTTGGCGCAGAAAATATTTTTGACCCTGCAAGTTATGGTCAATACTTAGGGGGAACTCATCTAGAGCCAAAAAAATGGTACAAGAAAAAAAAGGCGATACTTGATCACAGCGTGGGCAAAGAGATAAATGCAAAAAGGATAAAAATAAATTTTGAAAATTCGCTTCCATCTGTAAACTTCAACCAAGAAAAATATGATTTAGTAAATTTGCATATTCATTCGAAAAATCTTGATAATTTTATTCCAAAAAATTATAAAGAATATATTTAGCTAGTTCGTATTTGTTTAATTTTCTTGATAATCATTACTTGGTTATGGCCAGGGTCCCAATAGCTATAAGTTAAACTGTTTCCAATTGATTGTGGTAATCTTTTAAAAACTGGAATATCATATAAAAAATATAAATTCATGATTCCCTGCTCATTGTTTTTACTAATTGGGAATCTGTTAGTCAATCTTATAAGGTTATCAAAACTATCATCATTAATTATGTTTGTATCAAAAAAAAGTATTCCTGTTTGAAAATATTTTGGATTTTCTAAGTCATAAGAATTTTCTAATTCATTAATCAAAGTGTTGTTTTCATCAAATTGACTTCTAAGTTTCCAGTCAAGATCTGGATATCCATCAAATGGAGCAAATAGAGTATTTTGGGAATTTTTTTCCAATAAAGGGTTTATATCGTTTTTAATTTTCATGTTAATATCTAAATAAAAAATATAGTCCCAATTTTTAAAGTACTTATCAAATAAATAAAATTTATGCCATTGAAAAGATTTTTCTTTATTTCTTCCATATTGTATTTTGTTTAGTTGTCGTAATGTTATTCGTGGAAACTTAATTTTTTCAAATCGCTTAATAATTAAATTTTTATCACCAATCTTTGTAATTTTTTTACAATTAGTTTGAGTATCTGTAAGTAGAATTATATCTCCATCAAATTTTCCCACTAATCTCAAATCGTTATAAATCTGGTCAAAATATTTTATGTATTCTTTATTTGCTAATAGAACTATTCCGATATTTTTCATTTTTAATAGTTGTTAACGTTTATTCTTAACTTTCTTTTTATTTGATGCTTGATCTTGTTTTTATAATTTACTTCTTTTTTCCAGAAATACTCAACGTTTTTAAGTGAAACATATGATCGATTGTTAAAATCGGTATCTCTTTCTTTGACTAAATCAATCATACGAAATGCAAAATTATATTTTTCTAAAACTAAAACTTTTGATTCAATAATTTTTTTGTAGTATTTTTTCTCTAGATTTTGATTTATAACATTTTCAATAGTACTAATTGATTTATTCAAATCCATAATGTTTATGCTTTTTAAAGAATTATTTGGAAAATAGTCTAGAACATTTGGAGCTCCATAGTAAATAGGGTAGGCATGACCCAGAAAGCTGTCATATAATTTTTCTGATATTAAATTATTTCTAGAATCGTTTTCTAAAACAATATGATATTTATATTTTGCAATGCCCTCCCACTTTGTTTCAATTTCTTGAAACCCAGTTCCAAACCAATCTAACTCGTTTTGAAAATGTTCTTTTAGCTTATAAACAAAATTTAATCTAGCTTTATGGTCATCTGTATAAGCCTTATTTGAGCAAATTACACTTATCGTTTTTTCTTTCTTTATATTATTTAAATTTTTGAAATACTCAATTCCTTTAGTACTTTCTGAGTAAGCAGAAACATCGTTTCTACTATTTACTAGCCACGGTAAATAAGGCAATTCAAATTTGTATGAACTGTCAAGATTTGCGTAACATCCAAGTTTTAAATTGAATTGATCCATATATTTCTGCATATAGTTATATATGAAATAATCCTTCGGATAAGAAGTTTCACTATTTAAATAAATTATATTTTTTGGATTTATATAACATTCTTCGGATATTTTGTTTAGGTTTTCCAGCACAAACCAATAATCAGGTTCTTCAACATGACAATTCACATAAAATTTATAATTTCCAAGTTTGTTTTCTTTATTCCCAACATATTGTTCGAAGCTTAGGTTGTTAGGTTGACCGGGAATACTTACTTTTATTTTTATCATTTAATTTTCTAATTTTAGTCTAATGTGTAAAACATATCATTTATTTCAATAGTTCTATAGTTAATTAAAATTTTAAATTTATTAAATTTTTTATATCACTAATTAAAGAACTAAAAATATAAAAAATTTTATTATGAATCTTTAATAATTTAAACTCAATGTGCTCTCTAGGTGATGGAATTATCCAAGAACTGTCTATAAATTTATTCACAAAATATTTATTGAATTGAATATGCTCACAGCTGTTGTTGCCAAGACTTTTTTCAATCCCGTAGCTTGCATTCAAAACATTTTCATTAACCTTATAGAGACCAATACCCCCAAATGCACTCTCCACCCTTAATAATTTTTCATGATCAGTATGTTTTTTCTGTTTCTTGTAGATAAGAAAATAACGAGTAAAGAATTTTCCTATAGGGACAAATTTATTAATTTTCTTCACTGATTCCCATGGGCTTTTAGTATTCCAGCTATGTGCACGTAAAGCGTGAATATCGTAATAATAGGGATGACTATATGGAAATAAAGCTTCAATATTTTGATTGTTTGAAAACTTTTCAAGTAAATTAAAAAATGATGCTGCATCTAAAAATTGGAATAACTCAATATCAAAGTCAACTGGAATGTATATAATTGATGAGTACTTTTGTTTTCTAATTACTCCAAATAAATGATTTCTACAATAAGCTATTTTTTCAGTTCTATATTTAAATTTTTCATCAAGTTTATCTTCATGAAAAGAATGAATCCAATCTAAATTTGTATTTTTTAGAAACTCTTTTGTTCCATCAATAGAGTCACTCTCCATTATTAATACAGATAAATTAAGTTCTGGAAAATCCTTTTTAAAGTTCTCAATAAATTTTAAATTAATTTGTAGAGTTTTTATACAGTTTTTTGCCAAACCTGCAAATATTAATTCTTTCATTTCTATTTTTATATGTTATTACGCTTTTTATAAATTCTGTTCTAATATCTGAATATATTTTATTTGTATTGGTATTTTTTTGGTTAATATTAAGTTGTGAATTATGTTTTAATTTCTATTTGCAATGTTCCAGAATATATTAAATATACAATTAATACAATACTCTCAGTAGATAGCGATGCAGTTGTATATTTAGTAACCGATCAAAATATAGATTATAAAAATGTAAAGATTATTAATTTAAACAATATTGAATCAGAGCAAACAAAATATTTAAAAGAATTAAATATCTATAAAGATACTATATTCGACAACAATCCTTTGTGGCTCTCCTCTTTATTGAGGATATTTTACCTAAGAGACTTACAAAAAGAGCTTGGGTTAACTAATTTAGTACATTTTGACAATGATGTCTTAATTTATAAACCTTTTAAAGACTACAACGTTTGCTTTGAAGAAAGTAAATTTAATATTACGCCAGCTTTTAAAACTAGATTAGTTTTTGGTTTTTCATATATTTCTAATCTTGAAATATTTGATACAATTTGCACTAACCTTCAAAATATTATAAATTTAGGTGACAAATCTAATTGGGAATTCAATAGCAATACTCCTCCAAACGAGATGGATCTTTTAGGAATGGTCTACAGCAAAGATAATAATTTATTTAATCTCATACCAACACTACCTTATAATTCAAATATTTTATTTGACCCTTCTAGCTACGGTCAATACATTGATGGAACTCATGTTCATCCAAAGAAATTTTATTCAAGAAAGTCAATAAATTTTAATGATATAATTGGTGTCGAACTTTATTCTAAGAGGATTAATTCAAAGTTTGTAAATAATAAACCATACGTTTTTTGGGAGAAAAAGAGTTTTGAACTTTGTAATCTACATATTCACTCTAAAAGGTTTGAAAAATTTCTTCCAAAAAATTATAAATCATTAATCTAAAAATTTTTTACTATTTATTTTTTTCATCCAAAAAGATATTTTAGTAAATTCCTCAAAATTAATATTTTCAAAAACTTTGTAACTTTCTTCAATTTTTTCTACATTAAAATTAGCAAGTTCACTCCAATCATTTAGCAAAACCAAAGGAACACCTTTTGATTTTAGATTCTGAGCAAAGACACCATCTAACATTATTGGAACTGTTCTCGCTAATAATCCTTCCCAAATTCTATGCGTGTCAACACCATTTCCCTCTGGACAAACAAGAAATTTATACTTTTTTAAATTGTTTAAATAATCTAGAGGTGTATCGAATAGACGATTGTCTATATTTTCATATTTAGGTAATATTTTTAACAGTTCATTTCTAGCATGAAAGTTAGTATTGACATTAAAAGATGAGAGGATTTTATTAATCTTAGTATTTTGATTATTTTCAATAATTTTTAAATTTTTAACCTTACCATTATTTAAATGAAGTCTATTTTCAAAACCTATTGGAAGTAGTGACAGCTTATCATTTTCATTGATTGTCAAATTTTGTGCAAACCAGTGAATTATTTTTTCATCAACATACTTAGTATCTTTAGTAACTATATTTTCATCAGAATTGTGAGTTAAGAGTATGTATTTATTTTTAATATTTGGATGAATTGTTTTGAAAAAAATTTCTTTCAGGTCTGTTTTTACAAAAACTATTTGACCTTCCCTTACTTTTTCTGGTTTGAAAGATTTTACTTCATCAAAAGTTAAATTACTATATTTTCTAAAAGTATCTCCAGAAACATACGGCTCACTTGAGGGTCTAAATATTCTTCTATTTACAACTACAGTGTATCTTCTAAACCTTCTACCAATATATCGTTTCAATGAAACAAATAGTTTTTTTAAATATGTCAACGATTAATTTTCACCCCTCTAAGATTCTACTTATGATTAAAAGTTTATCCAGATTTCTCTTTTTAGTCTTTTTAAATATATTCGTAATTGTCAATAGTAGTGATATAGATGTTAATCAATTGTTAGATGATATCTTTAATATATTTTCTTTCGAGGGTATAAATATTATGCTGGTGTACCTCATTATTTCTTCTTCAGTGTCACTACTTACTGGTATATTACTTTATATTTTCAAACCATTCACTGAAATATATTTACTTTATATATTCAAATTTAATTTTTATTTTTTGATCAATTTAGTTTCTATTTCAACTACTTATATTGTTTTTAGAATTTATGGGTATTCAAGACTATTTTTGATAGTTTATTTATTTTTAGCTTCAATTGTTTTGTATCTAACAGACAAAATAAAACAATAACATTATTGCTTATTAATCATTTCAATCCTTTAAAATATGGAATATGTTTAATTTAGTCATTTACTATTTAAAAAAAATATATCGAAAAATTACAAATAAAAATAGCTTTGTAGGAACTTATGCCTACAGGAAATATTTGTTTGAAGAGTTAATAAGTATTTATGGTATAGAATTTTTTGATAATAAAAGATTCTTGGAAATAGGACCAAAAGATGGTGAAGATACTTCCAGACTTCGAGACTTAAATCCTAAAGAGTTTGTTATGTTTGACCTTCCTGATAAAGGTGAGTTCAACTCACAATGGACAGATTCTATAAAAAATAATGAAAAGTTAATAATTAAAAATTTTCTATATTTGACAAAATCTGATTACGAGGATTTAGGAAAGTTTGATTTAATTTACTTCACAGGAGTTTTGTACCATAATCCTGAACAATTAAGATTTATAAAGAAGCTTTATGATAAACTTAACATTGATGGAGTATTAGTTCTTGAAAGTGCAACTATTAGAAAGAGAGCTCTTAGAAATAAAAATGTTGTAGAGGTTTGGTATCCAGAAACTTATAGAAACACAACAACCATAACCCATCTACCATCTAAAAACGCTATAAAGAGCTGGTTGAGAATGGCGGGGTTTTCAAAAATTATTGACTCAAATTGCTATAGTTTTGAAAATAATAATGTAATAAATACTAGGTATGCTTGTATAGCTCAAAAACAAGATAATGACAAAGAAGCTGTTTATTACGAAAAGCAAATAGAAAATTCAGAATATATTATAGGTGGGTCAACTTAAAATAAATTGAATATTGTCTTAAAGAATTTTTTGATTACTCATTACTATTTATATATAAATCAATAGTTCTGTAAGGATCTTTATAAAAAGTTCTATTTGGGCTATCAAAATAAATTTCTGTATTTATTTTTCTATAACCTTTATAAAAATCAGTAACCTCACAATTAACTTCTTCTAATAACCATCTTATCTCTTGTGAACAAAGAACTACATTTGGTTTTTTTGAAATCTGAAAAGAAAGCTCATTGGTTAATATTTTTTCAAGTCTTATAAGCTCATTAAAAATTGCAGGCTCAAGATAGTTGGTTGGGTGTATAATGTAACCTTCATTTTCCTTATCAAGGTAAAACAATATTAAGGTATGATCAACTCCAAAAACACTATACTCATCTAAAAATTCATTCTCTATTTCTACTGAAAGTTGTCTTAGAGGATAGTTTGCATAAACTTCGTCTAAATGATTTAAATTTTCAAAAGACTTACTCAAGGATTTAATACCTAAGAATGTAAAAGAAAGTAAAAAGAATGTTATAAAAATCCATGCAAAACTTTTTTTATTTTTTAAAAGACTAATAGGGACCAGACTTAAAAAAAACAAAAGAAAAATTAAGTGATGTTTATATCCAGTAGATCCCAAATAGAAAAAAATAAAAGACAGGAAAATGCCAAAATATGGAAAAAAATCATAATAACTAAAATCTTTAATCTCTTTTATTTTGAAAATAGAAATTACTAAAAGCAAAATAATTATTGAATACAAAAAGGGATCAAAATAAAATGTTTCTCTTAGGTATACACTAAATTCATAAATTAAATTAAAGTTTTGAGAACTATATTTCATGGGGATAATAACTAATGTTGCAAAATAAATATCTAGAAGATCTCTTGAAGCATATAAACCTAAAATTATTAATTGAGGAATAGCAATACCTAAAATAAAAAAGTTTAAATTAAACAATATTTTTGACTGGTAAATGAAATAAATAAATAGTAAAAGGAAAATCCCACTTCCTTGATTAACTAATGTTGCAAGTCCATAAATTATTCCAGATAAGAATATAAATTTTCTTTCATGTATGTTTTTTAAAAGAATATAAATGCTCGCAGACAAAAATAAGAGTGCAATAATTTCAGAGTACTCTACTGACCCCCATGGCGGTGATAAAAGTAATATGAAAAGAGTAGAGCTAAACAATGCTTGGCTCTTATTATTATTTTTATTAATTAGAAAACTTATTTTTGCAATTGTAAATGAAATTATAAGCACTATTACATTACATAAAATTTTAAAAATGATGAGATTGTTGTTACTTAGAAAAATTAAAATTGCATAAAAAATATATAGCATAGGTCCTTTATCGTCCCATTCGTTTTCATATGGAAGGTATCCATTTAATACATCATTTCCTACAAGTAGATAAGTATGGATATCTGAATCTATAGTTTCATAATTTAAATATTGACCTTGGTAACCAGTAGTCAAAATAAAAAGAATAAAAAATAGAAATAAAAAATAAGAATTGTCGGTTAAATCTTTTTTGAAATAGGACTTATCTGTATTATTCACAAAATTTAATATCACCCTGTCATCAATAAATAAAATAAAAAAAGAAATAATTATCATGATTGATAATGTAAATAAAGCCGGATCTAAATCAAAAATCATAATATCTTTCAAATAAGCTAAAAACAAATTTCATGATTTAATCCTAATTAAATTAGATAAGTTTGCTTAAATCATAGATTAAATAAATTACCTAATCTTCTTGTCTTACAATTTTTGATACATATTGTAAGACAAGACAAAATAGAACAAATAAAAATAAAATAATCTGATTAAAAGATATTTTCTCAACATTATATAAAAAGTTTATAAAGTCTTGATTGTTTACCGGTAAATTTAATTTTTCTAAAAAACTCAATATTTCTTCGATTTGAAAAAAAGAAAAAATAATTTTGAATAATAAAACACCTAAAAATGAAGTAGTGAATATTTTTAAATAAGAGTTAATCTCTGAAAAAGATGCAATGTAATTCGTTAAATATTCTGGTTGAGAAAACCTCTCATTGACACTAAAACTATTAATATTTTCAGAAAGTGAAGTTCCAGGAGTCGTCTCAAAAAACAGAATTGATAGAGCTGCAAAAATTGAAAAAAATAAAATATAATTTTTTATTATCTTATTACCTTCAAGACTTTCCCATTTAACAAAAATTAAAAAAGCTATTGGCAAAAGTGAATACAAATACCTATATCCATAGGAGGATGAAGTAGATTGCCAAAGAACAACAGAACCGAAAGGTACACCATACAAAATTAACAAAAATAAATAACCGGAAATTTTATTCTTACCTGAAAAAATTAAAAGATAAAAAAGAACTAATAATCCCGCAAAAATAACTGGAGAGAACCAAAATATTCCAAATTCTTGAGAAAATAAAATTTGAATCATAGAAGTTGGAACTATCTTTAATAATGAGATAGTCTCTGTTTCTATTAAAGAATACAGACGTCCCGAGCTTCCATATATGCGAACAGGGTTAAAAGTAACAATATCATAAATAAATTTGTTTAATAAAAGGAATATTCCTGATGACAAAGCATATGAAAAGTAAAAATATTTACTTTTTAAAAGATAATTATTATCTTGTATATTGTCTTTAAATAAAAATCTTATTATAAAAGGCACAAAGAAAACATGATAATTTACCCAGCGAACATTAATTGCCAAAATAGTTACTATAGGTATTAAGAAGGAAAAATATTTTAAGTTATTTTTTTCTGTATAAAATTTAGTAGTAATAAAAATTAAAAGACATGTTGTGAATACTTCATAAATATGTGTCATGCTGTATCTTTCAAATGCGTAATACGCAACACCTGAGCCTAGAAACAAGAGAAAAACAAATTGTAGATCTATTTTTATTCGAAGCAATCTTATGGAACCATAAATTAAATAAATACTTAGGAAAAAATAAAATATTGCTGATAGCGAATAAAAAAGAATTTTGTAATTAAAAATAAATGATTTATTACTCATAATGTTTTCAAATAAATTTCCAATATATAAAAAAGGACTAGCTAAAAATCCAGAACCGATAAAACCTTTTGGTGCGACAACCCCATTTTTGTAATATCTTTTTTCCTCATATCCTTCGTACTGATTTGAGTAATCTAAGTCAAAATCTATAGCAATAGTCTCAGCATGAGAATAGTAATCGTGATCATCTTGGCAACATGTAAATTCTTCAATAAATCTATAATCAATTTTTGTAAATAGCAAAATTACAAATAAATAAAATAATGTAAGTAATAGAAAATTTTTTTTAAAAAACATATTTTTTATTCAATATAAACCTTAGTGAGAAAATAAAAACCCCTGCGACTAAAAATGCTAAAACATTATAAGACAATACGTCTCTAAAATAGTTAGATATTATATACTCTAATATTGCTAACGAAAATGTAACAATCATGTATTTTGTAAAGCTATCATTTTTTTTACTTTTAAATACAAATTTTTTTTGAATAAAATAACTATTAGTTGTAACAATAATAAACGATAACCAAAACGTATATTTATAACTAAAATTCATATAATCAGTAAATATAAAAATAGCCGAGGACCTAACTGTTACACTTAACAATGAATTAACTTGAAATTTTATAAGTTGTTTAATCAAAATTTTTTTTTCTATAACAAAACTTTATAATTAAATTAAAACTATGTCTACAAAAACAATAAATATCTGCATTCCCATTTATAACGAAGAGGAAAATTTAGAAACATTCTTTGATGATTTAAAAAGTGTATGTTCTTCAATTGAACAAAAATATGAAATAAATCTAAAGATTGTATTTTTTGATGATGGGTCAACTGATAATTCTAGAGATAAAGTCAAATCCTTTGAGGGTGTTGAGCTAATTTTTTCGGACGAAAATAAAGGGCTTGGGTTTGCTATAAAAGAATTAATAACTTATACAAAAAAATCTAATGCAGAAGGAATGTTTAAAATTGATGGAGATGGACAAATGAATTTAATAGATTTAGAAAAATTTTTAGAAAAAGATTTATATAAAAAAACTGATGTAATATATGGAAACCGTTTTCATGCAGACTCAAAATATAAAATGCCTCTACTTAGAAGACTTGGAAGTAGTTTTTTTAAATATGTTATGAAAATATTTTCAGTTAACATATCTGACCCTACAAATGGTTTCATATATCTTAGTAGGAGGTATATTGATAATTTTAAGATTTTAGGAAATTACAATGCTGCCCAACAAATACTACTTGATGCAAAATTAAGAAAATTAAAAATTAGTGAAGTTGATATTGAATTAAAGACAAGAGCTAGAGGGGAGTCTTTTATTGGAATAAAATATCCAATCATTGTTATTTCAAATTTAATAGCTTTATATGTCTACAAAAAAACCATAAGAGTATTAATTGCTCCAGGAATAATAACTTTACTGATTGGATTTACATTGTTGATTTACAATGTTTTTCTTTGGGCATCTGGGGTAAAAAGTCAGGTTATAAGTGACCAAATTCTTATGTTGTTTATTGTATTTGGCGCACAGTTATTAATTACTGGTATTATTATTGAGATTATTAAAAATAAATCAAATTAAAAATTAGTTAAGTAACTGATTATTCATATATAAACCGACTGTTCTAAAATTACTGAACCTCACTAGGCTAAAATTATTTGCATATAAAAACTTGTTAACCTCAGGGACAGTATTTGATTGATCTTTACCTCTTTCCATACCAAAATCTACAGATACAAAATCTACTATTTTTAATGTATTTTTTGATCCATGAAGAACTTCAGGTTCAAAACCCTCAGCTTCAACTTTAAATAGTTTTATATTTTTATTTATATTCAAGGAATCTAAAGTTATGCTTTCAACTTCTTTCTTTTGTTCTGACCCAAAATCAACAAATGAAGAGTTGCCGCCATCACTATCAACAAAAAGTGTTTTTGTAGAATTAGTATCTGATAATCCAACATTATAAAGATTATTTATATTTTCAGGGTTGTTTATTTCTAGACACTTAAAAACAATTTCATCCGGCTCAAATGCATAATAATCTATTTTTACCCCTCGTTGATTAATTGCTAATTTTAATTCACCAACATTTGCACCACAGTCTATAACAGTATCATTATTGCTGAAATCTATAAAATCTAAACAATATGATTCATTTATAATCTCTATAAGAATTTTTTCATCATTGACAACTCTCAAAAATCTAGTATTTGGATAGTAAAATTTTGAATTATAAACATTTTTATAATACAAAGAATTTTCATAAAATATTTTGCCATTCTTACTATAAAAAAAGTTAATAAAATTACATAAAACTTTTCCTTGATAATGATTGACTGCATAAGATAAAATTTTCCCTTTAAAGATTAAAAGAACTTTACCTAATAAACCTAGTTTTTTTTTCTTTAGGTCATTAAGAACAAATGGAGGTATATTGATTAAATTTATTTTCGTTTCAATCATTGTTTAATTCTATATGCAACTTTAAAAAACGAGTCTTCAGAAATAATTATATTTTCCCTGTGCATTGTACATTTTAAATTTATCCAACATCGGTCACCTTTATGTGGCTGTATCCAGTTTTCATGAATCTGAACTTCTTCATATAGTATTTCAAGCCTTGGATCTGAGACAGCAATTGTTTGATTTAATATAAATTCTACATATGAGTTTGCTCTGGGAACCATCCCAACAGAAATAAAAATTAGAAAATAAGCTATAAACTTATTAATTTTTATTGCTTCATTTTTTGAGTAAAACCCGAAAATTGCGATAAAAGTTAACATAGTACCCATTGCATATCTTGGAATAGGTCCAAAAAACAAGAGATAAAGAAACGAGGAAATTAAATATATTGAAATAGTTAGATTAAAAAAAGTAGTTGATTTTTCTTTTCCAAAAAAAACTAATTTAATTACATATATGATTAACAAGGAAAATAAGAAGTTCAGATAAACTGATCTATAGAATAAAGCTAAATCTGGATATAAAGAAGACAAGAAAAAATCACTATACCAATTAAAAAAAGTTAACCCTTCTTCTTTAAAGTATTCCATAAAAGCAAGGCTAGAGACTGTAGAGATTTCTTCGTAAGCTTTTGTTGAACCAGAAAGATACCAATCAAAGTTATTTACACAAGTAAAACTAAGAGGGAAGATTATGCAACCTGTAGTCAAGTAGCTCTTTATAGTCCACACCACACCAAAAAAGATAGTTGGTATTTGAGCATATAGTATATTTGAAACTTTAAGGATATTATTTTTATGTAGAAAATAACAAAATACAAAATATAGAAAGAAAATAATCACTCCGCTTACTTTTAACTCAAAAATAAAAAAAACAACAAGAGTAAGTAAAGAAAAATCTATCATATCGATATCTTTTTGTTTTATAAAATTTAAGATAATCAAACTAACAAAACAAAAGAGAATACCAACTGCAATATCTTGTTTTCCAACTCCCTGGATGTACGGAAAGCCATTTCTGCCTCCGCTAAACCCAAAATTATCTAATAAAGAATAAATCAACAAGAAAAAAGAGGCTGCTTTTAAGTTAATATTTTCATTTTTTAAAATATTATACGAAATAAATACAAATAGAAAATGAATAAAGTAAAGAGTTAAAAAGTGAAGGAGTATAAATGAGCTATCAAACCAAAGAAATGATGATATATATTCATTAACTGATGACATTCCAAAAGGCCAAAATATATTTACCATTCCCAAAATTAAATTTGACTCCCTGAGCCAGTTCTGGTGGTTTAAATGATAGTAACCAGCATCGTAATGAAAATTAGTTGTAGAGGAGCTGATTATTAAAAGTGAAGGGATAACAATGTAGAATAAAAAATTATCAAGATTTATAATCTTCATATTTGTTTTTTTTATTTATAAATTAAAAAAATTAAATAATATAAATGGTATTAAAAAAATAAATACTAAGCTACTTTTTAGAGGAATAAAAAAGTTTAAAATTATTAATAAATTACCTAAAAAAATCATTCCAATAACTGGATAAACAATATTTGATTTAATTGAAAAGATAGTATTTGGATTACTCCTTGTTTTATAAAGAATACTTTGTATCAAAAGGACAAAAGATCTTCCAAGCAACAATAGAAAAATATAGAATAATGCGTATTTAAAATATAATTTAATAAAAGTTGTAATTAATTCAACCACTAGAAGATTCTAATATTCAATTAATCGTTAGGGGCTGTTTTCAAAATCCAAAGTATAATCCCAAGAATTACGGTCATTACTTTGGTCTAATTTATTTGGTAGTAGAGTATTTACTTTATGAGGTTTACAAAATTTAGAAAAGCTCAACTCTAAGACACTTGGTTGGTTCTCATTTTCTAACATTCCATAATTATTTATATGAATATGTATTAGTTTTAAATTAAAGGATTTTATAAAATTTTCAATAATTTCAATATTTTTCTGAACTGAATGAAATTCAATTATTAAACCAGTAAATAGGCTACTACTTTCAATTATTTCATTTAATATTTCATATTCACTTCCTTCAATATCAATTTTTAAAAAAATATTTTTTTTATTCATTGGTAAATTACTAAGGGTATTTATTAAGCTTACTTTATTGTGTTCTCTCCCAATAAACTTTTCATAATGGTTGGGGCCTTTATTTGTTTTTATTATCTTAAAAAATTTATAAAATCTGATTGGTAATTTAAGCCAATACTTGGATTCTTGGAAATACTTTTTAGAGGGACTTTTTAATGTTCCAATAATTCTCATTTTTAATTTTTTTATAAAAAATTTTGGGCCAACGGATCCATCATATGTGTGAATTACACAATCGTTATAATTTTTAAAGTCTTCTTCAAATGACCAGTCATGATCAATTCCGTATGACAAAAGGGCATCAGCACTCAATACAGAAATTTTTTCTGCCAAATAACCCCCATCATTATTTCTACCTAAGCGAATCAGTTCATCACAAGAATATGGCCTAAAAAAATTTTGAAGAATAAAATTAACTTTCATCAGTCCATGTTATCTTTTATTGCAAAGTATATATTTTTATCAAAAACATAATAAAAACTATTAATCTAAAATTAAATGATAAAATACAAAATCTATAGTACCTATTTTTTATCTATTTCTAGTATCTTTGCTTATAGATATTATTGGTCAACAGTTTCACAATGGAGAGAGGACCAGTCTACAAATATTTGGCTTGCTTACACCAAGAATATATCTGACCTACCGGTCGGTCTATTGAGTTCAAAAATGGTACCAAACCCTAATGGTATGATTGTTTACGGAAAAATATTAACAATATTTGAATCACTTTTACATGTATCTTTTTTTCTTTCGATTGTCCAAATTATTATTTTTTACTTTCTTTCCAGAGAACTTACGAACAAAAATAATGTAAATAATTATGCATTTGCAGTTCTTTCAACATCTACCTTAATGTCTAGTTCTTCAGTTGAATTTTGGAATAACTGGGTGCTTATCTTAATAAATGGCCTCTTTTTCATATTTATTCTTAAATATTTAAATACAAAAAAAAGCGAGTATTTACTTGTATCTTTACTCGTATCTTTTGTTCCACCCGCATTGTATCTGGCTGGAATATCAAATTTTATAGTTTACAGTTTAATTATTTTGATTTCAATGGTTATAAATGGCAAGCCAAAGTCTATTTTAAAAAAACGCTTTGCTTATATTTCCTCAATTGTGTTTATTCTTATAAACTATTTTTTAATATGGAATCAATATTTTAATGCCACAACTTTGAAGAAAATATTTGGATTTTCAACTTTAACTTTATATGATAGATTCAATTTATTTACTGATAGTATTCTTCAATTACCTGGATCATTTTTAACTATGTGGACATTTCAGAAATCTTTTCATATATTACATGCAGAAATAGATGTAGTTACTGGATTTACCTTCGGACTGTATAAACTTTTTATCGAATACCATAAAATTTTATTTTTGATGTTTTCCATATTGATAATTTTTGGAATCATTTCTGTAGCTAAAGTTAAAAATAAAGAAATAAATATTTTATTAATTAAAAAAATAACCCTTTTTATAACTTTTGTTTCATTTTCAGTTTTGTTAAACCCTATTTTAGGGGGCCCAAATTATTTTCTAAAAGAACGTATGGAAAATATGGTCCAGTATTATATTTTTTATGTTTTGATATGTTTCTTATCACCCTATGTGTTTATTGATTTTAAACTATTTAGTAAAAGATTCATACCAATCAATAAAGCAATTTTTATATTATTTATTTTCTTAAATGTTGTATTAAGCATTAATCTTATTTCAAATTCTTTAAATTATGACGGAGATAGATTAACGGAAGCTGATGTTCCATTAATTTATAAAATTGAACTAGTTGACTTCATTGGGAAAGACATAGAATCTAAATCTAATAAAGATGATATCTCTGTTTCATATAATTTAGGGGGAGGAATCTGGGATTGGATACCGGATCATGGTGATTATTTTTCAAAATGGTATCCTGATAACCCATATACGATCGGAAGAACTTACGACTATCAATTATTAAGAAAATACTCAATTAAAAACTCATATGAGGGCCTAAATTCTAGAAATTTTAACGATAGCGATTATATTGTCACATATAAATTTGATCAACATGAAATATTAAGTAATAGAAGTTATGACCACTTTTATTTTGGTCAACTTAGGCTATCTGTAAAAAATTAAGATTTTGAAATCTATATCTGAAGATTACAATAAAAATTAATGAAAATAATTACAGATATTTCAAATTAACAAATGTTTTTAAAATCTTGATTAAGATTTAAAAAGTAGACAATTTTAGGAGTAGCCAGTGATTAAAGAAACCTTAATTTCTTATATAGTTTTAGATTTTCAATTTTTAAGACTTTTTTTATTTTGTGTTTTGCTAGGCCTTTTATTTAGATTAAATTTGTCAATAATTCATGGCCAAGTTTGGACTAGAACAAAAAGTCAACAGTTGATATTTGCAAGTTTACCTTCAGTAGGTTTTGTAATTACAAGTGTTATTTCAGGAAATATTGCATTATCGTTAGGAATGGTGGGAGCCTTATCCATCGTCAGATTTAGATCTCCAATTAAAAATCCTTATGAATTAGTTAGTTATTTTTATTTAATTACAGTAGGAATTGCAACAAGTGTAAATCCCACTATCTCAATTAATTTTTTTATAGCAACATTAATTGTCTCTCTACTTATTGAGTCTGGTAATTTTATAGGTCAAAAGTTCGGTTTAAATTCTTCAATTAATGAAATAGATGAATTTACAAAAACAAATTATCTTCTTCTCAAAACAAAGAAAAAAAATGAAGATTTGCTAGGTTCACTTTACTTAAAGAACTTTTCTTATAGTGAAAATGAGTACACTTACAATTTATCAGATAAGAATATTGATAATCTTGAATACTTACTAAATCAAGTCAATAAAAGTGAAATTATTTCATATTATTTTGAAAAAAATTAAATGTTTAAAAATTTTTTTTTAGTGTCTTTATATTTGATTACCATTGTGTCTCTATTTTTTTTGATACCTCGATTAAAAGTGGAAGAAAAAAAAGTCACAGACAGTGCAGATATATCCCTTGAATCACTATGTAAAGATTTCGATTATTTTAATATTAATCAATACGGACCTGATGACTTAGAAAAAATAAATATACGAATACCGGATAGCCAAAATTGGTATGAAAATTTTTTAAAGGCAAGTATTACAGGGAATTATATAAATGATGAATTTAAAAATTATTTCAATTCTCAAGTAGATGTCTACTTTAATGATGGTCAAAATTGCACTCTTGATGCAGAGATCAGAATTCATGGAGATTTTAAAGACCACATCAATGTAAACAAATTAATTAGTTCATTAGATGTTAAATTAACTTCTGGAAATATCTTCAATATTACAAAATTCAAACTCTTAATACCTGACACACGTGGCCATGAAAATGAAATATTTACTACTTTAATTATGAGTGAGCTAGGATTTTTGAGTCCAAGAACTTTTTATTCTGACATATCAATAAACTCTGGCAACACACACGCTTATATTTTTCAAGAAAAAATAACAAAAGAATTTGTAGAAAATAATTTCTATAGGGAATCAGCAATTATTGAGACAAATGAAAAATATGTATGGGAAAATGATTTAGATAATAAATATATACGAAAAGACCTACCTTCGGGTTCCTACCCCTTGGAGTTTGGAAAAATTAATAATAAGAAATGGGCGGTCTTAAATTTTAATAATTTTTTAATATCTTTAGAGGCACTTGATAAATACAACATGGCTATAAACACCACTTTTTCAAATAGAGAAATTAATAATTATTTACTTGGAGAAAATTTCAATGAGATTTATGAATTTGAATCTGCTCTTTGGTCATTGAGGGCCAAGCATGCTGTAGAAAATACACATAATAGAAAGTTTTTATATGATAAAATCAGCGAAAATTTTGTTCCAATTTATTATGATGGAGATTCTTCATTCTTAAACACAGAAGGTCCTGAAGAGATAGATTATAAATTTTATACACAATATGGGACTTTGATTACAGCTGCAAATAATCTCATAGAAAATAGAGTTGATTTTAGTAATTTATCTTTAAAACTTGCTGAAAGAGGTGTCTACTGGACTGATGATGAAGTGCAACTTTATATAGATAGGTTTTATAAAAATCTAGAACTTTTAACTCAATATAGCAGATCAAATTATAAGATCAAAGAATTCCCCCTTTTACCTAATTTACTTGCTAACAGAACAGAGACAGACGCCCACCTTCTTTTTATTGACTATGGAAATAAAGTATTTGAACTTTGCGACCAATTTATAGAGGACTGCATTTATATTGATGAGCCAGATTATAAAATTTTATTAGACGATAATTTAAAAGTTAATGGAAAAAAAGCCTATTTGTTTGGTATTAATAAAAAAACCTTCACAGAAGTATTAGGTATTAATGATTTAGAGTCTATACAAAAAATTGATAATTTTTACATAAAGAATATTAATGAAGCAAATGTAACTACGAACACGGGGACCAAAACAGTAAATATTAGCTTATCGACTTCAAGCGATAGAATAGTAATTTTAGGCGGAGAGCTAATCAAAGATTGGAAATTTAATATTTTTAATGATTCAAACTTCAAAATTAAGGATAAAGATTTTGTTAGTAGAAATGACAGAAATTTACTTACAGGCTGTATAACCTTTTATGATGTAAAAATTGAAAATATATCAGTTAACGCAGAAAATATGGTTTGTGAAGATAGTATTAATTTTATAAGGTCAGATGGAGAAATTAATGAAATTGTTGTTGTCAGTTCAAAATTCGATGCTTTAGATATCGATTTTTCGAAATTAAAAATTAACAAGATAACAATTAGCCAATCTTTTAATGACTGTTTAGATGTTTCGTATGGTATTTATGAACTTAAAAATGTTGTAGTTTCAAACTGTGAAGATAAAGGTGTTTCAATAGGGGAGAAAACTAGTATTAAAATAAAAGATCTTAAAGTCTCATCATCAAAAACTGGAATTGCAGTAAAAGACAGCTCTTTTGCTGAAGTAGAAAATTTTGTTGGAGATAACCTGGAGTTCTGTTTTCAGGTTTATCAAAAAAAACAAGAATTTGGACCAGCTTATTTAAAACTATCTAATCAAGATTGCCAGGGGATTAACAAAAATTTTGTACAAGAGGGATCAATTTATGAGTACTAAGTTATCAAGAAAAGAATATAAAATTGTAATTAATGACTTCAAAGCATATAACTATATAAAGGTAATTAACAAGGAGTTTGAACAACTTTATGAAGACAGGTGTATCAAATCACTATATTTTGACACTCTAGGTTTTAAATTGTATAAGGAATCTCTATTTGAAGACACTGACCGTTTTAAAATTAGGTTTAGAAACTATCCAGGGTCAAATGAAAAAATTTATAAAGAAATAAAATTTAATACGAGAAAGGGAAAAAAGAAAACTGTAGATGAAGTTAATTATAATAAATTTTCTGATATCAAGAATTACTTTTTTCAAGGGATTGAGTATTATCCGGCTACATACGTTAAATATAAAAGAAGCTATTTTGCAAATGAGAAAATTAGGCTGACCATTGATAGAGACATTAGTTATCAAAGTCATATATTTAGAGGACTCGAAAACAAAATTTATTCAAATAAGATAATTATTGAATATAAGTTATTAAAAAAAAGTCAAAATAATTTATATTCTAAAATTTTTTATGATAACAATGATTCAATAGAAGATAAAATCATAAAGAATCCAGAAAAATTTTCAAAATACGTTGACTCTGTTGCTAGCTTATACAATCAATAAATAAATTGAAACCTGTTAAATAGAAAACAATTTTATAAAATAGTTGTAAATGCTTATCAATTTATTTTTAATTTAGGAAAAATCTACGTAGGCGCTAAAGGATTTGAACCGGTGACTTCTTCATTGCAAGAAAAGCCATACCCAAGACCAAACTATTTGTCCCGAGTATGGATAATATTTAAACTTTTGAATACAAAACACATTGATTTTGAAGATTTTAGAAATCGTTTATAACTAGAATAATTTAACATGAAAAAAATTGTAATAACAGGAGGTCTTGGATATATTGGCATGGAGCTATGTAAGATATATTCAGGAAAGGCTAGAAAATATCAAATAAAAGTAATAGATAAAGACTTTTATTCATCAAGAGTAAGCCAATTAAAAAGATGGGGGATTAGTTTTTCCCAAGTCGATATATTAGATTCCAAACTTCTGTCTCATGAAATTTTAGATGCTGATGTAATATTTCATTTAGCTGGCGTCACAAATGTTGCTACCACTTCAGAAGATATAAATATTTCAAGAGATAAAAAAGTTAGAGAAGTGGGAATAAAAGGAACTAGAAATATTATTAAATATTCTAAGAAAGATGTAAAAATAATTTTTCCTTCAACCCATGTGGTCTTCGAAGGTTTAGATAAAGTTATTAATAATATAAAAGAGACATTTTTGCCACGGCCTGTTCTTGAGTATTCAAAGGGTAAAGTTCAATCGGAGAATGATTTAATCTCATCAGGAAAAGACTACGTTATTCTTAGGCTTGGCTCCCTTTATGGAAATTCCCAAGACTCTACAAGGCTTAATATAATGCCAAACCTATTTTCAAAAATATCATCTACTAATGGAGAAATAAAATTATTTGGTGGAGGGAAACAATTAAAAAGTCTTGTCTCTGTTATAGATGTAGCCAGATGTATGGAATTTGTAGAAGATAACAAAAATATAAAAAATGAGATTTATCATTGTATTAATGAACAATTAACTGTTCAACAAGTTGCTGAAATCTGTAAAAAGCAAAATAAAAATCTTAAAATTACTGTCACAAAAGATACAATTCCAAATCTTGGATATTCCCTTTCAAACGAAAAAATTAAAAAAGCAGGTTTTAGGTTTTTATATAAAATTGAACCCTCTATTAAAGAAATGGTTGAGTCATGGACCGATAAGGTGTTGATATCAGAAAATGAAGAGATAGAAGGTGGCAAAGACAATTATATTGATGAGAGAGGAGTAATATCTAACTATTATTTTGACGATTATGTAAATATGATCGGCTATGTAGAGTCAAAAAAAGGTACCCAAAGAGGAGATCACTATCACCCTGTACAAACACAAAAATGTTTATTAATAAAAGGTCAATACATAAGTATTACTAAAGACTTATCAGATGAAAATTCAGTTCTAGAGACTAGATTAATTAATCCAGGTGATCTTTCAACTATACCACCATATGTTGCACATACAATGGTTTTCCTTGAAGACTCAATATTTTTAAATTTAGTAAACGGTGAAAGAGAGCATGACAATTATGGTGTAACCCATACAATTCCGCACAGACTTATTGATGAAAAGCTACGCAAAAATTTATTAGATTGTTATGTAACAAGCTGCAGGGTTTGTGGAGGAGGCTTGAGTCATTATTTATCTCTTGGTTTATCACCACTTGCAAATAATCTTAATGATAAGAAAAACACTTCTAACGATGTTTATCCTCTCGATATGAATTTTTGTAAGGAGTGTTCCAACTCTCAATTAAGTGTTGTTGTTCCTCCAGAGAAAATGTTTGATAACTATTTTTACTTATCATCTACATCTAAAAAGTTTCGAGACCACTTTGTTAACTTCGCTAACGAATTAAAATCTGACCTGAAACTAAAAAATTCATCTGTCGTTGTTGATATTGGAAGTAACGACGGAATATTTCTTGCTCCCTTAAAAAATCTTGGGATGCTTGCAATTGGAGTAGAGCCTGCAAAAAACGTTGCTAAGATTGCCAATTTAAAAAAACTAACTACCCTACCGGAATACTTTACTCACAAAACTGTTGCCAAAATAATTAATAAACATGGAAAAGTTGATGTGGTTACTGCTTTTAATGTTTTTGCTCATGGCGATGGACTTAAAGAGATTTTAAAAAACGTAGAAAGTCTTTTGAAAAAGAACGGAGAATTTATTTTTGAAATTCAATATTTACTTAGAACATTAAAAGATGTGACTTTTGACAACATATATCACGAACATGTAAATTATTGGTGTTTGCTAGCAGTATTAAGTTTTTTTGAAGGATCAGAAATGAAAGTATATAAAGTAAAAGAAGTCAATACACATGGAGGTTCTCTAAGGGTCTATGCTACTAAAAATAAAAATAAGAGGATTCATAATAGTATAAATCAATACATACAGTTAGAAAAAAAACATAAGCTTGATGAGCATGAAACATATTTAAAATTTGCAAAAAAAGTTGCTGATACAAAGAAAAAATCACTTGCAATGATTGATAATATAAAAACAGAAAAAAAGAAAATTATTGGTTTTGGAGCACCAGCAAAAGCTACCACGATTTTAAATTATTTTGGACTTAGTGACAAGGACCTCTTATTTACTATTGATGAAAACCTATTAAAGCAAAATAAATTTATTCCGGGAACAAATATAGAAATAAAAGATGTAAATGATGTGAAACCAAATAGTTATGATTATGTCCTTGTCTTAGCATGGAATTTCTTTGATTCAATTAAGTCAAATAATAAATCTATTTTTGCAAACAGTAAATTTATTAAATTAAAATAACAAATATCTAGCTCTGTGAATGATCAAAATAAATAATTATTATTACTTAGTAGCTACTATAAAGAAATTTTTTCCAATTATATTTTTTGTAAAAAGATCAAGAAATTTAAAAGTTTTAAAAAAATAGATGTCGTAAATTTTAATTTTTGTACTATCAAAATCTAGTCTCAATTTAAAAATTTTAGATAAAAGCTACACAACCCATCCTATGAAATCTACATAAATAATCTTTTCAATTTTAAATTGATTGGAGGTTAAAAGTTTTTTAATTTCTGATTTCGAATATCTTCTTTTGTGATTAACTAAAACATCTAATTTTGTCCAAACAAGACTTGAAGCTGGTAAATAAAAGATTAACTTTACATTGGTAGGTAGTTTTTTGTAAAATTCTTTAATAATGAAATTATCATCTTCAATGTGCTCAAAAACATTGAGTGAAACAATGCAATTAAATTGTGTCGGTATTTCACCTAAAGAGTGAAAACTATCGATACCTTTATTTTTTCAGTTTTTTAATGCAATTTTTTTTGTTTCAATTGCCGAAATATTAAATCCCAGGTTTTTTATTCTTTCTGCAAACAGTCCAAAACTAGCTCCAAAATCCAGTATATTGTATTTTTTATCTATCTGTGAAACGATTAAATCAGTAACATAATCGTTATAATTGCCAGCAGAGGCAATACTTTCCAGCGCAGCTATGTCTTGATTTTTTTTCAATCTTTTGAATATTATCACTACTTATGATAAATTTTTTTATATTTCTGAAAAACCCTTGTGGGCGCTACAGGATTTGAACCTGTGACTTCTTCCTTGTAAGGGAAGCGCTCTGCCGGACTGAGCTAAGCGCCCAAAATTATATCGTCTAATTATATTAGTTTCATTTATTATTAAGTAA
>Ga0181585_10000370_pt1 | contig 37101 bp, 38 predicted proteins | sample 071ome_29_FD_132469 | JGI IMG/M metagenome (GOLD analysis project Ga0181585, IMG submission 132469) | Coastal salt marsh microbial communities from the Groves Creek Marsh, Skidaway Island, Georgia - 071407BT metaG (megahit assembly) | ecosystem: Environmental > Aquatic > Marine > Intertidal...
TAGCAAGATTTGCAACACTACTAATTACAATGCTGAGAATGTTTGGTTTCATTGGAACAAGTTCTGCTCCTAAACTTTCTATTTTTTCAAGTGCTTTTTGTGGATAATCTTTTGTGTCTGGATACGCAATCTTTATTTTAAATCCCAATTCTTTTCCAATGTATGCTAATGCCCATCCACTATAACTTACACGAACTGATAAATGTATGATTGGTTTGTTCTTAGACAACTCACCGTTTTCAAGAACTCTACGAATACCCTCCATTTTTGCCCACGGGGGCAAGTCCATGTTTCCGTTTAGTAAGTCATCACGTTTTACATAAACTTCTGTTTCTCCACAAGAATGTTTTTCTAATGGAGTATCAAAGTTAAAGGAGAGCATCTAAATGTTTTTGTTCACATTCCAAATCCATTATTACGTGGAAACGATAATTGTCTGAATTATTTACAACCCAATGTGGTTTGCGTTTGTCCATGTAATAATATTCACCCGTTTTTAAACGGAAGTCTTCTTCTACTCCATCTAAACCCACTTGAGTAAATACACAATCTTCATCTACTTGAATTGGAAAGTGTACACGAAGAGAACGACCAAGTTTTGGTCCGTTCTTTGTTTGGTAGTCCCAACTATCATGTCCAATGTCAGAGTGCCTTTGAATAACACCCTTCTTTGGTTCTACTCGTGTAATAACCAACCAAGTACATTTTTCTACTGATGTAATTTCGTTTACAATTTTTGCTAATTTAGGAAGTTTCTCAAGAATAGTATAATCTACTTTACTATTAGGATTAATTGGTACAACTTCAATTGTGTACCAGGTCTTTTCAGGTCCTCCGTAGTTTCCGTTGATTCCATCGTAACTCCAAGGATTAACTGCTTCTTTGTAGTCTTGAATTTCCTTAACAAGTTCTGCACATTCTTTTTTGGTGATAGAATTGATATTCATTTTCTGAATCTTTATATCTTCATACTCTGATACACCAGTTTGTTTTAATTCACCACTATACCAAATTCCACGAACCTCAGAACCCACCGCAGTTACTTTACTGCTTAACCAAGTTGCATTAACTGCTTCGCACAAATCTTTATCTTTTTGTAACTCCATGTTTACATCTGTAAAAAATAAATCTTTCTTGGTATTAAAAAAGTCGTTTTCTAATTCTCGTTTGTTTTCAATTTCGTTTACAAGTTCATCCATGTATCCGTCTGCATATGCGAATCTAGTGATTTGTAAATCACCTGCTTTGATATTGGCAACTACATCTTCTGCTACATCTTTGATTCCACGACCAGACTTTGCTTCTGCACAAATATAACTCCAAACGATTTCATCATTTTCCTTCTTAAAAAACAATCTACCTTTTTGGTCTGCTTCCCATAAATTTTTCCAATTGATTTTCTTGAAGGGGTCTAGGTTAGGTTCTTTGCAAGCAATTGGTTGATTCTTCCATTGTGGTGGAACATCATATTGTTGATAAAACTTTGCGTGTTCTCTGAATGAATCTTTTATTTCATCTGAAATGTCGTCTTTAACTTTGACCTTTTTTGTTTTTTTATCTTTTACTGAAACCATTTGTTTTCTTGCCTTTCTAAAATTGCATTATTCACTTTATTTTTCAAACAATCTTCTATAATTTTTTTTAATGATTCGTGATCATTTTTTTCCCCAAGAAAATTCCAAGAGGTGTGATTGTAATAAAATACTTTGTTTGTTTGTAATAACTCTTCACGTAAATCTGTTCCTAATGTATCTATATGTGCAGTTGCTATGTTACCATTATTAATTAAAGAAAGCAAGGCCGTATTGTCGTGGCAATCTGATCTTGATATAGATACAAAGTTTATGTTTCTAGAATTTTCAAAAAGTTTTTCATTGAACATATTTTTTGTGGAATCATTTAAAGGTACTGTAGAAATTACATTTTTGATATTGGGTGAAGACATAACTTGTTGAATTGTTGCTTCATCTGTTTTTGAATTTACAACAGAAATAAAATGTTCGACGATACCTTGAACTTTTTTAGAAATGACTCCGTTTCCGAATATTACACAATCACCTTCTATCAATTTGTCTTTAATCCAATATGCACATCCGTTAGTATTTGGACTTGTAGCAACAACTCCTATGTTGTGCTTTTTGCATAATTTTAAATTTACCGAATCAACACCATGACCACGATGAACTACCCATTCTAAGTTTGGGTATTTATCTATTGTGGTTTTTCCGACTTTACTAAACTTGGTTGATATAACTTTTATTTCATTCGCAGGAATTCCGTCTGCTTTTTGCATCGCACCAAGAATATGTGCGTTTGGTATAAACTTTTCTATATCAGCAAGATCAGATTTATCTTTTAAGAGTGTATTCATTATTAAACTCTTATATTAACTGAAAATATATATATTATCAAGAATATAATATAATCTACGCAAGTTCGGTAACTTTGATTCTTGCGGATACATGACCAAGACTTCGTTTTATATATTCAGGTGGAACTTTGTTTTCAACAAACAATTCATTAAAGTATTGTTCTATGGTTTCCTGTTCTTTCTTTAAATAATCTGTGTGACAACCTTGTTGAAAAGTCTTTTTGGGTCTCCATAAAAGTTCATCTGAAATTTCACCTTCAAATGCTTTGCGTAAAACATATTTCATAATGTTTCCTTTTCCGTCTGCTTCGTCACGATAACGAGTTGGAATTCTTAAACCAAAGTCTATTACTTCTTTGTTAAGAAACGGAGTTCTCAATTCAACCTTACCACCATACATCATTGCTTTGTTGGTTCTGATTAAATTGTTTTTGTGAAGATTGTTTATGAGGTTGACTCTTTTTTGATGCCACGCAAGTTTGTCTGGCCAGCAAAATCTTTTAACATCTCCGTAACTTGCAAATATTTCATCTGCTCCTTCACCACCGAATACTACTTTGTATCCTTTGTCACGAATTTCCCATGATAAAAATAGTTGAGCAACTGCGGGAGATACTTGTGTCCACTTTTGAGTTTCAACTGCCCAAATACTTTCTTTTAAATGCTCTTGTATATCATCTTTATGAACTGTTACTTCGTGTAATCTTACACCCAATTCTTTTGATGCCATTTTAGCATAATATAAATCATCTTTGAGTGTTTGATTTCTTCCTGATGTGACATTAACAACAAATGCTTCTATGTTAGGATTTTTCTTTTTAAGTAAGTATGTAATGATAGTGCTATCAATTCCACCACTTAAAATTGTACAAATCGGAGTATCACTAATAAGTTCATCATCAACTGCTTTTTCCAGTCGTTTTCTAAACTCGGATGCGTAGTAATCTATTCCTTTATCTTCTCCTTCTAAAATAGCAAGATCGTTTTCCGAACGAGTGTATAATGTAGGATTCTCTGGATTAAACTCGGGTTTAAAATCATTCCACCGTTTGATTTCACAATTTGTTGCTCCAATAAAATTTTCGGACAACGTTACGATTGTACCTGGTTCTACTACTTTTATTTTTTCTTGTTCACCTTGCGGTGGTTTGCGATTTCTATCTACATTGTAAAATTTAAGTTCATTATTTGCTGATTGTAAACCTTTGACTTCACTAGAAAACATTATTTTGTCATTCTCAAAAACATAATACAACGGAAGTCTTCCGATGAAATCTCTTCCTAATGTAAGTTCATTTCTTTCAACATCATAAAATGCAAAACAAAACATTCCTTCAAGTTTTTTCATAGACTCTAGTATATTGTCACGATTATCAATTAAATAATAAAGCAACAATTCTGAGTCACTTCGTTCTGTCTTAAAGTTGTACTTTTTTCTTAATTTTTTGTCGTATTTTTTGAAAAATGGTTTCCACATTTCTCCGTTGAATGCTAATACAAACTTTTCATCTTCTGATATAAGTGGTTGGTTTGCTGACTCACTTAAATCTTGGATTGATAAACGATTATGGCACAAAAAGAAATTGTTTTTCTTGAAATGGAATATTACATTACCATCTGTTCCACGATGCATCAACGATGCAAGACCAGTTTTTACTTCCTGTATATTGTTAAATGAATTGCCTCCTAATATTCCGCACATAATATAAAAATTATATTATATACTATGAGAATATTCAAGACTTATTTTTTTTAACGATGTCGGCAATGTAATCTTCTAGTTTTATTTTTGCCTGCCAACCAAGATGTTGATAAGTTAATGATGGAATTGCTTTTCCGTAGAATCTTTCTCCCCGTCTTTCGGGTATCATTACATATTTTGTATTAAACATTTTAGCAACATCAACTATTTTATGTGGAATTCCTGTTCCAAGAGGATATTCGTTCTGCTGACCCTTTTCTGCGGCTAAAATAACACCACTAACAATATCATTGATGTGTGTAAAATCTCTTGATTGAATTCCTGGTTCTACAACTGTAAGTGGTTCTCCTTTGGAATATTGTTCTTCAAATATTCCAATTACGGTTGCGTAGTCACCTGTTCTTACTTGACCAGGACCATAAGCATTATAGAAATATGTAATTTCAAATTTAAGATTAAACCAATCTGCATAGTTGTTGATAAGTTCAACCATTTTTGCTTTCATCCAAGCATACGGAGAAAGATTTTCGTCTTTTCCATCGTTACCGAATTTGCTTGAACTTGCGGAATAAATTAACTTTGCTTTTTTTGCGACACAATAATCAAGAACCATTTTTGTTCCTTGCATATTATAGTCCCAACAATTATCAAAAGCATCAAAACTTGTAACGATTCGTGAGAACTCACCGAAGTGAAATACAACATCGGGTTCAAATGTATCTGCAATATCTGACTTGGTGTTATTAACATCAAATTTTTGTGGAATCAATGTCTGCGTATCTTTATTCAAATAAGTAACTCGTTTACTTTTAACATGATTACTTTTGTAACCACTACTATAATTGTCAATGCTAACAATCTGTATATTCTTATACTTTCTTAAAAGTTTTCTAATAAGTGCAGTTCCTACAAAACCCGCACCACCTGTTATTAGCACTTTTTTCATTTACTTTTTCTCCTTGAGTCCAGTTAAATCACTCGAACTTCTAATTTTGTCTCCAAGTCCATCAATCATTTGTATATTATGTTTTTTGCATATTACACTTTCTGGAACTTCACCTGTACTTCTATCTCCACCATTTGCAAAGATGTCGGGTTTAATTGCATCCAAAGAAGCACATACACTTTTGTCCTCATCTATACTGAGAAATGCTTCATCAACAATTCCAAGTGCTTCTACAATTTTTACTCGGTCTGCTTCGTCCATGAATGGTTTTCCTTTTTTGAGAACACACTGATGATTGTTGTTTACAATTACAACAAGACGATCACCGAGTTTCTTTGCCAACTCAAGATATTCAAGATGCCCTACGTGAATTGGGTCAAAGTATCCACTAACTGCTACTGTTTTCATAAAATTACTCCGATTGGTGTTTTTTTGGACGATCATAATCATCTTGAACACGAACTATATCATCTTCACCAAAATATGTGCCTGTTTGAACTTCAATTAAAATCATCATTTCATCGTCACTTGGATTTGCCATGCGATGCTTTGCACCAAGTGGAATTAAAACAGTTTCACCTGGTTTGTAATCTTCGGTGACATCATCTAGAGTTATTCTTGCAACACCACTAACAACCGTCCATGCTTCTTGTCGTTTGTGATGATATTGATAACTAAGTCTTTGTCCAGGTTTTACATATATGCGTTTAACTTTGCAGTATTCTGCATCTAATAGAATTTCGTAGTTTCCCCACGGTCTTATACTATCATCTTGACTTGAACTTTCATTAGTATCTATATCTGCTATTTGACAATTGTTGCTCATAATTTTATCCCCATCTATCTGCCAAATCTTGTTCAGATATGTCAGAATTTGTTTGTTGTTGTTTATATTTTATTGGTTTATTTAAAAGAATTATACTACTATGTTTTTTTAATTTAATAAATACTTTTTTTGACTTATCCATTTTTATAAATATTCTCAAACTTCTCAATAAATTTTTTAAGTTCTGTTTTTGGTAATTCGTTTATACCGGCTGCTTTTTCACGACCACCACCTGTTGGGAAACTTAAAGCAAGTTTGCTTGCACCCACCGGATTATTTTTTGGTGAACGAATACTAATGCGGTATGTATCTTCATTAATATTTGTTAAAATTGCAAATGCTTTATTTGGATTATCTGTGGTTTGTTTGTTACTATATATACCTGAGTATCTAATTGATGCTTTTGTATTTGGTAATAAAATAATATTTCCTGTTTCAGATGTATGTAAAATTTCTGAAGAATTTAATTCGGTTTCATCTGATTTCATTTGTGTATTTATTTTATTATATATTTCTGATTTTTTTCTGTATTGAAATGGTGATCTATATTTTTGTATATCTAAATACACATCTTTTGGGTGTACGTTTAAATCTGATTCTTGATTTCCGTATCCATTGTAATTTAATGTTTCACCAATTTCTTTTAATTGAAGCATTGCAGTTTCACTAAAGCATGGATTTAATTTTTCTGCTTGTTCATGTAAGTTGTCTCCGTATGCCCCACAAATTGTCCACGGACGATGAAGTCCATCTATAAATTTATCTACTAGTATGTTTGTGCAACAATTTGGGTCTGCATCCACTTTTATTGAAAAATTGTCACCAAGGTTTATATCACCTGGTTCGTGGTGGTCAAACCATGAGACTTTATTGTTATTTTTTAGTATATCCTTAATGTAATCCGAATTTGACAATAATGATATATCGAAAACAGTAAAGGATGCGTTTTTTATATCAACTGCGTGTCTAAGTAATTTTACATCACGTTTTACTCCTGTAAAGAGTTCACTTTTCCGTGGAAATTGTAAACGATATTGATGTAGACTTATTATTCCATCCGCATCTCCGTTGAAAAAGTCGTAGTATTTCATTCTATTCTCCTGATACTGCTCTTCCTTTATCTGCCTTCCAGTCTTGCTCTGGACGATCTATCTCTTCATTTCTCTTTATGACAGCATCTAATATAGGTGTATCTATATCGTTTTCTTTTGCAAAACTTGCTAGTGCATTTGTGTCTTTTGGGAAACAGGTTCCTCCGAATCCTCGTTTGCCATCGTGACCAGGAACTTTTGTGTGACCACTTCCTATTCGTTTATCTTGTGTTGCAATACAACGAACATTTTCATAATCAATGTCAAGTTCATTACAAATACTTTCTAACTCGTTGAAGAAACCTACCTTTACACTTAAAAATACATTCTTTAAGTACTTTATCATTTCTGCTTCTGCGGGTTTGCATTGAATTACATTTTTATTTACAACAGAACCATTTCCGTTATTATACGCAAGTTCAAACATTCTTTTCATTTTTTCATATAAAAATAAATCACTAGAACCAAGAATCCATTGATCACAATTTTTAAAGTCTTCTTTCCAATTCTTTTCCGTAAGAAACTCGGGCATAAAATTTACATCAAATTCTTCACAAGTTCCAGGTGGAACTGTTGATCTTATGACAATATATTTACTGTCATCTATTTCTTGAATTTCTTCGCATACTGCACGAACTATATCAAGGTTTGCACTTCCATCTGTGTTCATTGGTGTGGGAACTGCAACAAAAATAATTTCGGACTCTTCTACGAATGTTTCTATGTCCAATTCTTTAGGTTCGCGTTTTTCTTCAACAACATCCCATACCAGTACATCTACATACGGTCTCAATAAGGTCATCGCATGACCTACGAATCCATTTCCAACAACTCCAATTTTCATATAACATGCTCTCCATTAGTTATATAACCTTTATTATATTATAAGTATATAATTATCATTTATTTAGTCTGGAATCTTCTTAACTTCCAAAATAAATAAACAAATATAGTTGGTACTTTTAAAACAAAACCTTTACCACGGGTTGTTGGAGTTTTTGCATATAACCTTCTTGATATGATTTTTTTATACCATGATACATTTTTAAATGTATAATCAACCACATATATATCTTTGGTTTTTGGCAAATCATCAACATCATAATCCGACCAATTTCCCAAATCAACAAATGCTCCATCGTATATTTTATTAAAGTCATTTTCAAATATACAATCTTTAATTGTAATATTTGATGCATTGCACTTTATAGTAAAATGATGCTTTGTGTTGTTTGATTTAAATATGCACTTTTCAAATAACATAAACCCCCCTCGTACAATATCAACACAATCTTCAAATCCACCAATTATGGTGCAATTTTTAACTACTACATTATGACAATAACTTAATTTTAGTCCTTTTGCTACTTCACCTGCATCTATGGTGCAATCTTCTATTCGTAAACTAAACTGCTCTTGTCCAGGTCTCCACATGAAACCAAGAGCATTACTTTGTTTTCCATTTGCAATGTCACCTTTGAAATTTTTATTCTTTATTACAATTTCTTTCACTTGAATCTTCTCTTGATTCGGTCTATTGCATTTTTGTCTGATGTGTTGGTACTATTTCCTAGTGAATTTCCAAAAATAGTTAATACTTCATTTTTAGTAAATTTTTTCTCATCATCTGCTGATTTAATTTTTTCTTTTGCTTCGTTTACACCCTTGACTATATTCATAGTTAATTGACTGCTTGTAATTCCTAACCAAGCAATTAATGAAGGAACTCTTGCTACGAACCAACCGATGAGTTGAGTTATAATTGGAATTAAAGCAGGACCTGCGAATATAAGAAATGCAACTGCACCAACTAATCCAAATGTACCAGTTAACCATTTCCAGACAGAATCAAAAAAACCATCTTTTTGTTCTTTTGCTTTAAGTTCCCCCAGACTTATTAATTTTTCTTCGGTATCTTTTAAATCGTGTCCTAGAATTTGCTTTCTGCGACTAAGTTCTATTACATCTTCATCTCGATCTGTTAAATTGTCTATAGCTACTTCGTTTTTTTGTATTACATCTTCAACATGAATTTTGTCACCTGGTTGAGGAAGTCCTACGATTTCTTGTGCCTTTCTTGCTAAATTTAAAGCAACTAAATCTTCGGTTGATTTGTTTTCAGACAATGATAATGCATCCACTGTACCTGTTACAAATGCTCGTGTGTGTCTGTTGAGTTCACTTTCCTTACGAGTAATTTCACCTGCAATTTCTTGTCTATCTTGTTTTAATCCCCAGTTTGGTAATGTCACACATCCTGTCGTTGTGAGTATGTATCCAATGAGAACTATGTTAATAAATGTTTTCCTATAAGTATTCATAAATATATATATTATATATCTAAAGATTTCTTGAAAACTTGAAGTTCTCTGTGAAATGCATTATTGCAGTTCTTTCTAAAATTGGGTAAGTTTTTTTTGAAATAGGTAGGTCTACTTGATAAAGATTTGTCTTCACAAACTACTTGACCGTTGATAATGAATTGACTTAAATTTTTATATTTTTCTCGTTTTAAATAAGAACAACAATGCATCATAAATGTGTCGTCTGGTCCATAACCAATAAATGAATTGGGTATACCTATTAGTTTTGCTAGTCTAGCTGATATTGTGGTGAACCAACCACCTGCCCATTTAAATGTATTTAGTTCTACCAAACTCATGTCACCATATGTGTTTCTAGTGATATGATTTATATTTGCATTTAAGTGAAATTTAAAATCTTCATTTATAAATTTTGAATTTACTAGAATATTCCATGTATTGTCCCATAACTTGATAACCTGTGGAGTTATTATGAACATATTGTTGGTTAGTATAAGATTATTCGAATGTAATTGAAGATTTGATAACAATGATTCATTGAAATATAAATCGCAATCAAGAAATGACAATATATCACTATCTTTGCTTTTTCGTATACAATTTCTACGATGTTCGTTTACACCAAAGTAGTCTTTACTTTCAACAAGTGAATTTAATTTATACTTACTTGTCTTGTTTATTTGTTCATAAGTTTTTAGCAACATATTATATTCGTTTCGTGACTGAAATTCTAAAATGTCTTCATTCATATTAAGACAAGACTCAATTGTAATCTTTGTTGAATCTTCAACGACTGAGTTATTTAGTTGGTTAATAATTCGTTTATATTGTTCCAATTCATGCGGAAATAGATGTATTATTATGTTATGCATCAAATATATCCTCTATAAAATAATCTAAAACAGAGTTCGTTTCATTACCATCAGACTTTTTAAGTTTATCTATTAAATTCAAGTAAGTGTTTTTGCAATTTCGTTTAATTGCGTTTTTAGTTATCATTAAATCACCATCACATAGTTTACTTGCACTACAATATGGTTTGTTGACTAACATTTTATACCAACTTTTAATATTCCTATTATATAGATTAGTTGTTTTTGTTAAATTAATTTTTGTAGTATTACCTATGTACAAAAAATCTTTATCACTTTTTATAGAATTAAGAATATTGCTTGTAACTTGTTCTGTTGTAAGTTTTTTTAAGTTAACACCTCTATCGGAAATAAAAATACATTTTCTTGGTAAACTGTCGTAAAAATTATATATAAATTGTAAATATGTCATGTAATTATTTTGATGCTTTCCATATTTTATAGAGTTTATCATTGGTTTATCTGAGGTATCTATTAATATTTTATTTTTCAGTTTTACATCCTCATACACAAACTTTGTATCACGAGTTTTTACAAATACGACTATATAATCTATATTGTGCTTTATTTCATAATCATTAAGATGAACTCGTATGTTCTCATAGTATCTATCTAAATCGTTTTTATGTTGTTTGAAAGAAATATTTTTAAATTCGAGTAGTTGGGCTACAGTCATCCCGCAATCTTCATCTCTTGAATAAAAGTATTTTTTAATATCAAATGAAAGTGATTTATTTTTTATTGTATATAATCCAGAATCCGTGTTTTCCAAATCACACGAGGGTCTAAAATTATTTATTTTAATTATATTCTCACGATTTATATATTGCCTTTTTTGTTTGTTTCCATGAAACATTGATTTTATGATGTTATTAGAATAACCAATTCCATTTTCTAATAATATATTCTTACTTGCCCATTCCGTAAAATTTAGTAAAAAATCATTTGTTGTGTTTTTAAAAAACCTATCGTTTCGTAGTTTATTGAATAACTCATCCGTATAACATAAACCTATTATGTTTAAGAAGTCACCAGTTCCTACAATTCCTTTATCATATAGTTTAAGTTCTTCGAGTATTTCTGACTTATAGCAGAATCCAAATCCAGGTTCTCCGTTTCTTTTTAATAATTTATTAAAATTACTTTTGGCGGACTTATTATCTAAATACACACAACTTGAATTAACATTTTCTGTTTTATCATTAGTAATATGCTTTGTAATGTTTGAAAAAATCTGACTTGCTCCATAGAACTCAGTTGCAATGCATAAATTATTTACCCAATTTTTTTGTTGAAATTCTATGTCAGCATCTAACCAACTTATATATTTACATTGCCTTTTTAGTAGTTCGTTGATTCCTATGTTTAATAATCCCTCTTTTTGCCAGTATATCTCGTCGGAGTATACCGATATTGTTTCTGTTTTTATTTTTTCATTTATTCTGTATACAGAGTTTTTATTAAAACTTTCAACAACAATCAGTTCTAAATCATGTTTGATAATACTTTCATAGAATTTCAAAAAGTTTAAGAATTTACTTAGATAATTACACGGATTGAAATAGCAACACACTACTCCAAGTTTTTTGTTAGTTTTTATTGGATTTTTAATATCTTTGTATAAGTCACTACTTACTTTTTGTGCAAATTCGGTTTTAAAGTGATCTAGAAAAAAACCACTCTCGGCACTTAGTTTTTTACTGATCTTATGACCTTGTATCACTTCGTGCACAGGTTTCACCCACCTCATACTTTTATTATTTTTATATATTCTACCCTGGTAGTCTGGGAAATTTTTTGGTTTATGTTTTTTTGTATCAAAAAATAGATTAAAATCTTGTATTATGTAGTTATTTCTGGGTATGTAAAATAAATCAACATTTTTATTATCAATTAAAAGTTTTTTTATATTTTCAAGTAAATGTACAGACGGTAATTCATCTGCGTCTAAATTAAAAATGTATTGACCCTTACAAAAAGTAAAGAATAAATTTTTATGAGATGCAAAATCGTTTAATAGTTTCCTGCGGATGTGTACGTCTGAACGTAGCACCTGTTTTTTTACAAGTTCGTCTGATGTGTAATCTTCTATTATAACAACTTCATCGTGTTTATTTTTATATGCAAATATTAAGTCTAGAAGTTTCTCTAAAGAGTTCCCTTCATTTTTAACACATATAGCATAACTTATGCTAGGAGTTTGATGCATTGAAGTCATCGATGTCTTTGTTCGGGTTGTCTGCGAATTTTTTAATATCCGCAATCATCTCATAAAATGAATCCATATCCCCAAATCTATCAAGTATTAATTTTTTAAATTTTAAATCATTAAGTTTTGAAATATCTGTGTTTAACACATCGTTTAAGATAAGTTTTCCTTTTTTTATTTCTTTAAGTGATTCTACTCGTGTTACCATTGCAAGTGGGTTTGTGGTGTTTGTAAATATTTTCAACTTCTTCCAGTCAAGCATCCAACATTTCACTTGAGATATATGAATTATTTTGTATGTGCGATAACAATCAAAATTAGATAAATTTGGTTTAATTCGTGATTTATAAAATGAAGATGGTCTTTCTATTAAATGAGAAAACGGTCCTTTTAACTCGTATTTTCTTTTAATTAATGCAATTGTATCTTGTGTTATCACCTGTTTTAAAAAAGCATACAAAGATGATTCAGGAACATTTTCTAGGTTTATTCCATGTAGTAATGCACCGGATTTACCTGGATAAGTGTTTAACACTAAAACAATTCTGAAAAGTTTTCTGTTACTTTTTTCTTGTTTATATTTAAACGAAACTATATTACCGGGTTGAATTGATGCTTTGCTACTTCTTACATAACCACCTATTAATCTTTGTACATATGTAGAATAATGATTCATTGATATATTATTTCTATGATAATATATATGAGCCAATAGTTTCTTTATATAATTTTGCGATTTTAGTATAAGAATATGATTCTTTATCTTTAAAAGAATATCCGTTCGGAAATATTGATTTGTAATTTAAAAAATAGTTGTTTATTGCTTCTCTATATTTATCAACATCAACATTGAACCACTTACCGTTGTCAACAAATATATTATCTAGTTTTCCGTGGTAACCGAGAGTTCCGTCAATCTTCATACACGATTCATCCACGAAGTCTAAATATCCCGACCAGTTGGGTACAATCACGGGTGTATCGTGCATTAAACTTTCTAAAATAGGTCTACCGAATCCCTCTCCGTGGGTCATTGTAATTAATGCTTTGACTTTATCATGGTTGTACAAAGTATTCATTTCGGTATTATTTAACTCACCGTGAATCAAATATATATTACATGAAGTTGGATATTCATCTTTAAATTGTTTAAGTTTTTTTTCTATAAGACGAAAATCTGAAATACTATAATTCTTGGAATGTAGTTTTAGTATTAACCCAGGTTTTTCTTCAACTGATTTATTTTGAAAATTATTTAAAACTAAATGTAAAAGTTGTTCTGTATTTTTTCTGTCAACATTAGAGGGCAATGATGAATTCCAAGTCTGATTTACCAAAAAGCAAAAATTTTCTTTTATTTTGTCTAAATAATTGGATATATTATCTAATTGTTTATCTTGTGTTTTAAAATCGACACACTGAGGGATAACTACGATATTGGGTACAATATCAATGGAAAATTCTTTTGAACTAGTTTCAAGTGTGTGTTTACAAAAATTTGATGGAACAATTATCAAGTCCATATTATTACACCCATTTATGAAATCTATTGAACATTTACTCGATTCTACAACTGCTGTAATACCTATATTAAAATTTCCAATTCTGTTGAATTCATTGGGAAGACCCATCTTAATGTATAAATTAATTTCTTTAATGTCATGACCAATGTCTTGTTTTAATATACTTTTAATTGATTCGTCTATATTCGTAACCCGTTGACAACCTCCCCATTCTTTATCTATGAATATTTTATCTATATCAGTAAATTCCGTACATAAATATTGAGCAACCTCACGAGCATGTATGCCGTATCCAGAGGATGATGTAATAGGAGCTTCGAATACTATATTAGGTTTCATTTAATTTCTAAGAATCTAAAAGATTGAGTGGGGTTATGATCTTCAATAGTTTGTAATATACACTGCTTTATACTTTCTATCATTTGAGTTTCTGTGAATCTATTTTTAGTTAAAAATCTATTTTTTACCTTTTTATTTTTTAGTGAATCATACATTTCTTGTAAGGCGTTTGAGATTTGAGTGGGATCACAAATGTCTGAGTATATGTAAGGACACATTTGTGTACCGGATAATAGTCTAACAGAAGAGTCTATTTTAATGCAATGATCCTGACAATACTGATCCTTTAATCCTCCTGTGTAGTTAATTATTATAGGTGTATTTGATGCTACGGATTCCAACGTGGAAAGACCAAATCCTTCACATGAAGAAACATTCATGGTAACATCGGATACATTATATAAGTCATTGAGTTGTTCATCGGATAACTTAGAAGTTGAAAATTTTACAGGTAAATCATAATATAAGTCATCTACAAGTGTGTCCAGATCACATCCTAACTTATTTTCAATGTTGGTATGTATAATTAATAAAATCTTATTTTTAGGAATACTTGTATTTTTTACAAAATCTGCATAACCCTCTATTAAGTTAGTTAATTGTTTTCTCTGAATATTTGAGTTATTACAAAAAATTACATAGTCATACGGTCTACCTAATATACGTTTCTTATTATTTGTAACAATAGATGAATCTTGTTTAAAAAACTTTTTAGTATCAACTCCGTGTGGTATATATGTCACCGATGTGTGTTCAGGTGAAACATTATTTACACAATCTTCGGTTAGTTTACTAATACATCCTATCCAATCACAACTATCGTATACATTTTTTAAAAATTTTGGAAAGGGTTCGTTGTCCCATACATGATAATATAATAATGGGATATTTTTCCTGATATAGTTTTCATGTTGATACAACCAATTCCATCTATGTGGATCGGTCATGTGAATTATAGCATCTGGTTCTTCTCTATCAAGAACTTGATGTAATAAATTTAAATTTTCATATGTTTTGGTTTCATACAATAATAAACTAGCATCCCTGATTTTACTAATATTAGATGCAGACTTAGAAACATCAACTATGTTTTGTGTAGTAGAATTAGGATTTACTGCATATTGTACCCAGTCAAATGTGCCGAGTGTATTGATGATGATAGAATTTGTAATACGAGAAACACCAGTGTGCATTCTTATATCATCAGATAAAAACAAAATCTTTTTTTTATTCACACATTAACGATAAGTAAAAACTCATCTAGTGTCAATCAATTATCAATACTTATTATTATTATCAAATATTTTTACTTCGTTTAAATTCTTTTCAAACTTTGAATCGGTAAGATATGCTTCAATGGCTCTATTAACAAGTTTCTGTAAAGTCATGTCGGAGTCAATCGTCTTTAACTTAAACTTGGAGTAGTTTTCTGATAGTACCTTAACGGTAGTTAACTTGTAATTTGCATCATTCATTTTAATATAAATATACATTATTTCAAAAAAAACTATAAAATATTATAAAAACTAATTTTTATACAATTATTATATAGAACTCCATTTAGGATTTGGTAGTGGACATGAACTGTCTGACCTTAATAATTTACCCATATGACACCCACAATAATCACATTTTTGTATTTTTTTTTCACTATCTGCAATAAAATACTCACAAGATCTGCAAGTTTTTATTCTTTTGTTCCATACTTCAGAAGTAACTAGTTTGAACCCTGAATCGTAGAACATATTTAAATTCTCACTTATTGAGTCGGGCAGGAATTCGTACTTATCATTAATATTTAAACTAGGATTGTTCTTTTCGAGTCTTTCCACTTTGTTATTAGTTTTATCAATATCAAAAGTTTTGTATTTTTTTGTAAATCTATGTTTCATGCTGTAAAATAATATAACAAAATATACTTATAGATATGGATAAAAAATTTGAAATTCCTAATAATAATAAAGATCTAAAAATTGATATAGAAAAAAATAAAAGAAAATATATGGATCATGTTTATTCTATTTTTAAAGAGATAAGTACGAATGAAATACCAGACCGTGTTCGTATTTTTTCTTTCAATAATACAAACCTTGAGGTGATAATTAAAAAACCAAGTTACTTGCCTAATTTAAAAAATCTACTAGACTATTATTCTAACATAGAAGAATATGAACTATGTAATGTAATAAAAAATATTATAAATAAAATAAATAATAGAAATGAAGACTAATTAGTTGTTAAAGACGAGTTAGTAACTAATATCAACGGAGAAATACCATGTCAAGAAAAAAGACAAAAACAGTAAATAAAAATTTGTTAGCAAATAGTCACATTGAATCCGAAATGCGAGATAATCAATTACTTAGACCTTTAAAAATAAAGAAAAATAAAAAATTAAATGAAAAACAAAAACTTTTTTTAGATATATCACTTGACGATAAAACTCAATTGATGTTTATAGACGGTCCTGCAGGAACGGCAAAAACTTGGTTAAGTGTTTATTGTGGATTGGAATTATTCCAAGAACAAAAAATTGAAGAAATGATTTATGTAAGAAGTGCTGTAGAAAGTTCTGACCAAAAACTTGGTTTTCTACCAGGTGCACAAGACGACAAAATGGCTCCCTATCTTGAACCATTTAAAGATAAGTTAGAAGAGTTACTTGACCCAGTTGACATCAGGTACTTACAAGAAGAAGAACGCATATATGGAATACCCGTAGGTTTTTTAAGAGGTGCAAGTTGGGAAAATAAATTTATTCTAGTTGATGAAGCACAAAATCTATCAGAAAAAGAACTTATTACAATAATGACCCGCATAGGTGATAATTGTAAAATTTTTATCTGTGGAGATGCAATGCAAAGTGACATTGGCAACCGAAGTGGGTTTAATAGCATTATAGATTTATTCTCAGATGACGCATCAAAAGAGCAAGGAATTCACACTTTCAAATTCACAGAAGAAGACATTGTTAGAAGTGAGTTAGTAAAATTTATAATTACTAAGTTAAAAAGTTTGTCAAAATAATATTTATATTGTAAATATATGTATATTTATACTATAACTTTCTTTTTAAACTAAATGGCCAATCAAAAAATAACAGATTTAAACAAGTTGATAAACTTGAGTTCGGATGACCTTTTTATAGTGGTTGACAGAAACTCGAAGTCAAATTCTTCAAGTCCAACGGGAGAAACAAAAGGAATAACGGCCAGTGATCTTGCAAACGAACTTAATAAAATTGTCGGACAGGAAGTAGGTATAAAATTTAAAAACTTAAATGATGTACCTGATTCATATGATGGGTTTCAGGATGGTTATGTAAAAATTAAAAAAGATGGAACTGGAGTTGAATTTACTGATTCACCTGGTGCATCGGAGCAAACCTTCAATGGAGATCTACTAGAAACATACATAAACGGAAGTCCTCAAACTTATACAATTGGCGACGTGTTGTATGTACAACCAAATAAAAAATTTGCAAAGGCATCATGTGTGAACATAGAATCTTCAGAAGCAATTGGGTTAATAAGAAAAATAAAATACAAAGATGACGTAGAACAAAATACTACAACAATTGATAAGTTTAGTGTTGTATTTAATGGACTTATTTCATGGGACTGGGATATAACTAATAATGGTGGTCCTATAAAATTAGAAAAACGGTCTATTAATTTGGATTCGGTAACAACAATTTTAGAAAATCAGTATCTAGTACCCGGTACAACTTACTTTTTGGGTTCTGATGGTACTCTTATGGATTTTGATACAACCGAAGAAACTTCTTTTTCTGATTACGTGTCAAAACCAATGCTAATCGCAAATACACCAACTTCTGGTATAATTATGAATTATCGTGGATTAATGTGTAACTCAGATGAACAACCACATAAATTTATAGTGTCAGAACCTGCATCTTGTAATAGCATAAAAACAGGAGATGTTTTGCGAATAAAAAGAAGTAAAGTACGAAAAGGAATTGATAATTTCACAGTAACTTCAATTTACGATGATTCTCTTGTGGAAGAAAATGTTCTACCAAGTTTCCTTGGAAGAGAAAGTGGAACTACCGAATATGCGTTGTGTAACTCCGCATCGCAATTAAAAACATCTGGTGATGACGCACCAGTTGAAGATGATAGATACGGTTGCGATATGCTAGGGATAGTAACACTATCAACAGGTGACTACTTTGAAATTCAAACTTCGGGTATGGTTGAGTTTGAAATTCCCGAATACGATACAGAACAGACAATAATATCAGGTGGAATTGAAGAAAACGTAAAAAAACCATTAGTAGATGGTTTATTTATACCTGGATATACATATTATATTGAATCATTTCCACTTAATTCTGATCAAATTGCCTCAACTAACCAAACATTGGAACTTAGAAACTCAATATACGATTATTCATCCGAAGAACTTGGTAGTTTTATTAACAACAAAAACACAATTCTTGCTGAGAAACTGAGACCTCTTTTAAATGGAACATCTCCATTTCGTAACACAACAATTATTGATCCATTTAATCGTGACCACGCAACTGGAAAAGTAATATCGTACTCAAAGGCTGCTTTTTATGCCGTTACGAAAAACAAAATACTAATATTAAATAGTCCGGCATATCCAAATCCAAAAGATAGATGTAATGCAGTTGATCCTACTACTTGGTCACCGTGTTCATATAGCAGTAGAGATGAACGTAGTTTCACTTTGTCAAAAACCAAAAAAATAGATACACAAACTGACATTGAAGATATATCTAACGAATTCTTAAAGTCGGCTTGGTCATCTGCGACAACAAACGATCTTGCTACGTTAACAATCGCATACGAAATTCAATTAGATTCCGGAGAAATATTAGATGAATTTGAGACACATGAATTTGTAAAGATGGATAACACTCAAAACTCAAACTGGAAATATGTAAGGAGACTTTCATAATGGGATCATTATACGACATAGGAAATTTCAGATATCGTCATTTCACTTTTTATTCTTGTATTAAATCAGACGACACCAGTGATGTTTGTTCAGAATCTCCCCCAAACACTCTTGATAAAAATGGAGTAGAGAACGATGAAATTATAAACTTCCTAGATAAAACTTGGCCACATAAAGGAATTTTTATAGGTGATAGTTCGGAAGGAGATTACAGTTTTGTTACATATGTTACACAAAATGAACAAAAGATAGATGTTAGGAATATTTACATCTACAAACGAGTAAGGTCTATTGATGTAGCAAATAGTTTACCGTCTGAAACAAAATACATTCTTACATGGGAACGAGTTCTAGATCCTGTTCCATCACTTAAACCCGGAATTGTACAAAATAGTTAGTTAGGAAAAAAATAGGTTATGGGAAAATCAGCATTTAATATGTCACAATGTGGTTCACGGGGAGGAACTGGAACAGGAGGGTGTACCTCGGGTGGATGGGTTAAAATAGAACCAACTGGAGGTGACGAAATTACAGTAGTTTCGGATGATAAATTAAGAAGTGCTTTACGTGAAATATTTTTAGAAAACCGAGAAAGTCACATAACCCAAGTTGCAGATGTGGTAACTTTAAAATATGATTGCCCTAAAGTCGGAGACGCAGTTTTCTGGAACTCATATAAAAACGGATATGATCTAGCATCTGCGGAAATTGATAATTCAAACTATTTCAAAGATCCAGAGCATTTAATAGAATCACTTGGAATTGTTGAAAGAGTTGATGTTTCATGCACAGAGGGTACAGATGTTCCTGAAGTAGGATATTCAGCTAAGGTTGTATTTTTTGGAAAAATAACTTTCCCCGAGGAAAGCAATCCACTAGATCCTGGATCAGTTTACTATTTAGCAGACAGTTTTGCACGAGTCAATATACCAAGTGACAAAATAATTGGATCAAACGCAGTTCATGCTAACCACGAACCTGTGATAAGCAAACCATTATTTGTATCAACAGGACCACACACCGCAATAGTAACAAATTACAGACCTCTAACAGGATCCCCAACTGGAGGAAGGCCTTTATCCGAAGAATATAAGGTAGTCATAAACCCACATGAGTATCGTGGAACAGACGGAGAGTTTTTATACACGGGGTGGAAAATTGAAGTAGAAAATGTAGGAACTGTTACAAGTCGCAACCACCTTTTATTACAGGTTGAGTATAACAAACTAGAAGGACCTCAAGAAAAAACAAAAAACAACTTAATCGGTTCGGAGACATATGTTTATCATTTTGACATCGGTGTTTTGTATAATTCGGCAGAGGCATCCGTGAGAAACGATGATAACATTGTTTCTTCAAAAATTATAGATTTCAATCCGGATGTTGAAAGTGAAGTTATTACCGGTATAGGTGAAATAACCGTAAAACTTAAAGTTATTACACAATCAACTGCAAACATTGACTTTAATGACAAATTAAATGCACCTGAAGTTCTTTTAACAAATTCAAGTGAACTAAAAGTTAGTAGACTTGTACCAAAATTATCATGGACAGGTAATTGTAGTGATAATTTATTAAACGATAATGATATTTTTGTAAAAGGTGACACGATTATTTCCTCATCTGATTTAAAATACGAAGAGGGAACTGTATTTGAAATAAAATTATTAAGTGCAATCGTAGGTTCGGTGGGAAGTGATTCTCAATTTACAATGAAAGTTCCTATGCCATACAAAATCGGATTTAAAATTGAAGCACTACTCGATAATGCAACGGATATAGACGAAGTTAACAAACTATGGACACCTGTAACAAATTCTTTTAAACTCGAATTGGGTGAAACGGAAACTATTGAAGTTATTCCTGTATCATCTGACGGGAGTACTATTGTAGAAAAGAAATTGAGAATTCACGCAGTTAGTAGTTCAGGATCCCCACTACCTGAAACTCACTGGGCATATATTTATTCAGCTGAAAGATTGAGCAATAACACTATAAGGTGTCTGTCTAAGTCATGTTGTATAGATGAACTTGAACAATTCCACCCTGAACAGGTAAATTCTTTTGAAAAAAGTATTACTAATATATTAACCGAGGGAGATTCTGATCTATACAATAATAAAGATAATGCGAAATTCTTCAGCAAAAAATCAAACGGAATCGCATTTCAGGGTCATAAATCTAGTCTTTCTTTATCATGGGCAAATTGTAGAGAAAATACTACATTCTGCTATCCACCTGTTGATGAAGGAACACATCCTTCGTTTATGACTATATATACTAATGAGGCACGTGTAATTCCGGACATTTCAAAACATACCGAGTCAAGTAAAGGTCAAAACGAATCACAATATTATGATCCAAGGTACACTATAATGAGTATAGGGGCACAAGATAGTTTAGACGGAGAACTCGTTAGAATAACTGTAAATTATGGAGGAACTAATAAAAATGCTTCTGAAGTATGTTATACATTTAGATACAACGGAAGTATTGAAGGTACTCATTATACATTGCAAGAATTGAAACATTTGTATCCAGATAGTTTTACCGAAAGGGTAATTGATTCCGACCCAACAACATAAAAGTTAGGAGTGGGTATCAAGATAATTATCTCAGTTTTTAACTTGAGTGATGATAGATTTATAAATCTATTATTCATACTTAATTCGTTAAAAAAAATAGGAATAGATGAGTCTGATATTTATTTAATAGAACAAGAATCTAAAAACACACTTAAGAAAAAAAATATAGATAAACTTTTAAATGTGAACTATATAAGCTATACACTAGATGATAAAGTTTTTCAAAAATCAAAACTCATAAATACATTTGTCAATAATTGTAATTTTGAAATATTATGGTTTTTAGATGCTGATGTTTATTTGAACTACAAATACGTTTTAAACAACTTACCGAATAATTTAGGAATTGTAAGACCCTACAAGGAAATAGTTTTATTATCAGAAAACGAAACTAAGTTCCTTCTCGAAACGGAAAAACTAAAATTAGAAGAACGTAATTGTAGAGTTGATAAAAGTTTTGGAAAATATTCATTCATAGTAAACAAAGAACTTTTTATTTCACTTGGTGGCATGACAGAAGAATTTCTTGGTTGGGGATTCCAAGATTTGGAATTTATATCCCGCATACCAGATAAATACAAAACTGGATTTACTGAAAATATAGCATTTCATCTACACCACGAGCGTTCACCTCTTACATTTTATGATGAAAATAAAAAATTATATAAAAATAATATATTAAATAAAAAACATCCGAAAAAAATTAAAAGAAAAATAATTAAAAAAACTCTTGATTAAATTATATTTTGAAACTATAATATAATCTATGAAAAAATATACCGAAGCACAACTTGAAGAAAATTATACAGAGTTTTTAAAGTTCATTAAAGAAACCTTTGAAGGAGAACGACAGGAAAAATTATTACATATGTACGGTACTGATGACGGTTGTCTAGGTTTGCGAGCACTAACATCACCTGCAAGTAGTATAGACAGATTCCATAATGCATATGACGGTGGATACATAGATCATGTTCTTGGTGTATGTAAAACCGTGCGAGGTGTAAAGGTATTACTTCAAAGTATAGGTGCTCATATAGATTTCACAGACGATGAAATGTTGTTTTCCGCACTAAACCACGATTTAGGAAAACTCGGATCACTTGATGGTGAGCAATATATCCACAACGATAGTGAATGGCATAGAAAAAATCAAGGAAAACTATATAATATCAATCCAGATTTACACTGGATGACTGTCACCGATAGGTCAATTTGGTTACTTCAGCACTTTGAAATTAAAATAAGTGAAAAAGAATTTTTAGGAATAAAGTTATCAGATGGTATGTATGATGAATCAAATATACAATATCTAAAAGCATTCTCAAAAGAGGTTGGTTTAAAGACTGAACTACCAAGAGTTATTCATTGGGCAGACCACATGACTTGTTTAGCAGAAAAATCAAACATGGAAGATATCATGAAGTTTGATTAACATTTTTACTATTAAAATTATATTTATATTTAGAATAATGCTCAACGAGGTTATTCAACGGATGCCCAAAACGGGGTTCGTAACTTAAATAGGAAAATAAAATGAAAAAAGTAAATCAAATAAATAAGTCTATTGGTGCAGGACTTAATAAACACGTACCTAATATGCGAGATGAGTTTTTAACTCCATTTGATTCTCTGTTTGATAAAATGGTAAATCAAGCATTTCCAAGTTTTGGCCAAGAATTTGGTGTCAATTTCTTCGGAAATAGTTCATACCCGAGAGTTAATGTGGCAGATACACCAACAGATGTAAGAATTGAAGCAGAAATCGCAGGTCTATCAAAAGAAGATGTATCAGTTGAATATCAAGAAGGAATGCTTACAATTGCAGGTGACAAAAAAATAGAGACAGAAGATTCTGAAGTAAGATATGTATACAAAGAGCTCAAAAGATCATCTTTTAAACGATCTTTTCGTGTGGACGATAATACACTAGATGTAGAAAATATTTCTGCGAAATTTGATAATGGAATTCTAAATGTTCTTATACCAAAGAAAGAAATATTGGAAACCAAGTCAAAGAAGGTAAAAATATTATAATAATTTAACAAAATAAACCTAAAACTAAAGGGGGTAAGTAAAATTACCTCCTTTTTTTATAATTATATTATATTTATAGAAGTAGAAAATACGCATTTTTATTAAAAGAGGATATATATTATTATGAAACTATTTACGCTAATAATTGGGGGATTGGCATTAGCAGTAGCTGGAACAGCTGCGTTCTTTTCAGTCAGAGGTATTGGATTGTTATTCGCAGGAGCATCTATAGCTGCGATGGTGATGGCAGGAGTTCTTGAAGCAGGAAAACTTGCCATGACATCATTTTTATATCGTTACTGGGAAAGAATTCCACGTGCCTTAAAGTGGTATTCAACAATTGCAGTCATAGTTCTTGTAGGCATAACTTCGTTGGGTATTTATGGGTTTTTAAGTGATGCTTACGATGACACACGTTCGCGGGTAGAAATGCATGAAGCAAACATTGAACAATTAAACAAAGAGATAATAGTAATTGAAGAAGAAATTGTTACTTTAAAAGATACAAGCAATAAGGTTGATGATAAAAAACAAGATACTATTGTTGGATTTCAAAAAATATATGACGACTTTGTAGATGATAGAAGAAAACGACAAGAAAGTTTAGCAGAAAGATATAAAACAGATACACAAACTAGACTTGATAGACGACAACAATTATTAGACAGATTGTCAGTATTAGATAAGGCAAAGAGTGATCTTGAAGCAAAAAATAGTTTTTTTGTTGATACAAAAAAGAAAGTAAAAGAACTTCTTGAAATGCAAAAACCCGAGAGAGACTCAATTTCATCGTCACTTACATCGTTAACAACCGAAGAAGAAACTGCAACTAAATCATACAATGAAACTATAAAAAGATTAGATGACGAAATTCAGAAAGAGTATGAAGTTTTCGTGGAAAAAGTAAATGGATTACGTGATACTTCAAAGGAAGTAGATACTGCACCAATCATTGATGGTCATTATAGCAAAATTAAAGAAAATCAAGAATTAATTTTAAAAGAAAAAGAATCTATTAGAGCAACTGATATAGGAAGTTTTAAGTTCATCGCAAAATCATTCAATCAGGAAGTTGATAATGTAGTAAAGTGGTTTATTATCGTAATAGTATTAGTATTTGATCCAGTAGCAGTTGCACTTGTACTTGCATATAACATAATGGTAGGTGGTAAAATTACTAGAGACGAAGAGTTACCCAAAAAAAAAACTGGATAGATGATCTTCCATTTGCTGATAGATTTCAAAAACCAGGTGATTTTGAAAACGATTTATTAGAAGAAACTCCAACACCGATTCCAACACCGACTCCAACTCCCACGGAAACTCCAACACCGACTCCAACTCCCACGCAAACTCCAACTCCAACACCAACTCCCACGCAAACCCCAACTCCCACAGAAACTCCAACACCAACTCCCACAGAAACTCCAACACCAACTCCAACACCAACTCCCACAGAAACTCCAACTCCCACAGAAACTCCAACACCAACTCCCACAGAAACACCAACTCCCACAGAAACTCCAACTCCAACTCCTAGTGGAAAACCAAAATCAACAAGGTCGTATAATAGAGATTTGGATAACAATGTTACATCAACCCCAATGTATGATACTGAAACTCCTGACTCAAAGGGACCTTATTATGTACCATGGAAAAAGACATCAATGGATTTATACAAAAAAACAAAAGAAAATTCAGATAAAGAAAATTTAAGTGCACGGATTAGATACAAACCTATGGATGGTTATATTCCTGGTAGTACAATTGGAAATGTACCAACCGAGGATAAATCTAAAAAAGATGAAAAGAAAGATAACTAATATATTTTATTGACATAATTTTTTTATTTAGTATATTATTACTAATGTTTGAATTTATTTTAGAACCTCATTTATATGTGGGTGTCTTTGTTGTATTGTTGATTTTAGTGTATATGTGCTATAATTTATACAGAAAAGTTATCATATATGAAAACTGGGCAACAAGTATCCAATCTAAAATAAATAAATTACAATCCGATATAAAAGATATAGATGCTAGAGAAATTTTTGAAAAAGACGATGAAGTTGGATTCATATATACCGATGTATCAAAAATAATAAAAGATATAGATACAATGGTAGAGGAATAACAAAAAATGGACGATGAAATAAAATTAAAAAAGAAAAGAAAAAAGAAATCAAAAATTTACTTTGGAAAAGATACTGAACTTGCGATTATCGAGTATAATAAAACTGATGATATAAAAAAGAAAAACCAAATATATAATGATCAAATATCATATGCATTTGATAAACTTGCGGAAAACATTTTAAATACTTTTAAATTCTCTTACTTTCAATGCAGTCATTTAGAAGTTCAACAAGAAGTTGTAAGTAATTTAGTAAGTAATATTCACAAATATAAGCCAGAAAACGGAAAAGCATTTTCATATTTTAGTATAATTGCCAAGAATTTTTTAATATTATATAATAATGGTAATTATAGAAAGTTTAAAAAACATGTAAGTGTTGATGACGAAGAAAGTCCTAATGTAGAAATGGAACTTAGTTCTATTCCTACATCAGTTCAGGGGAAAAAAGAATTATCTGAGTTTTTTAAATTAATGATAGATTATTGGGATACCAATATTGAAAAATTATTTAAAAAGCAACATGAGTTACAAATAGCATATGCAGTTTTAGAAATATTCAGGTATTCAGACAGAATTGAAAACTTCAATAAAAAAGCATTATATCTTTATATAAGAGAAATGACTAATTGCAAAACTCAAAATATAACAAAAGTTGTTAATAAAATGAAAGATCTTCAAAAGAAGATACAAATTGAATATAAAGAAACGGGATACATAAAAATAGATTAATAGACTATTATATAAAAAATATGTATATCCATATTTATATTTATGGAAAACGATAAAGAAATTTTTGCAGGAAAAACATTCTCATCACTGGCCAAAGATATATATTTTAATTCGTCCAAAAAATCAGCACAAATAGAACAACTTATAAAAGATCTTAGGTTGATGATAAAAGACGCAGGAAGTGCAACTGTAATTGCACCAATGATTAAGGATTACTTGGATGTATCAATAAAAAACGATGACCAACTTGTTAAATTATCAGCAGTATTGCAAAGATTTTTATCAACAAGCAATTCGGGAGAAGATTCCGTTTCGGGTGGACTTACTGATTTTGAAAAAGAGGAACTCTTAAATTCAGTAAAAAGTGAACTTAAAGACATTAAAAGTTCGGATAATATTATAGAAAAAAATATAAACAAATTGACCAATATGGATAAATCCGATGGCTTACACGAAGAAGAACATAAAGAATAACCAAACTGAACTACTAAATAGTGAATTAGTAACTAGAAGAAAAAGTCTCCAAACAAAAGGAGATTCAGAATTTTTTTATGAATTAGAAGCTGCCATTGTAATTGATGTAATTCGTGACGAAAACCATCCTATATTTAAAAAGAATCCTCCGAAGGTAGAAAAGTCTACATGGCCTAATGAATTCAGAAACGCATCCGAAAAATATAACGATCCAACCAATTCTGATTATTCTTGGATAGGAAGAATCCGTGTCAGAATGATAAACAGTCAACAAAAACAACCAGTAAAAACTCTTGATTGGGTAACACCAATTGAAACTGGTGTTTATGAATATCCTTTGTTGAATGAAGTCGTTATTATTTCAAAATATATGGGAAGACTTTATTATACCCGTAGACTTAACACACGAAACTTTGTAAATAATAGTGCCGACTTTCAACATGAAATAAGGTATGGTCAACTTGGTCCTATAACAAAAAATGTAAGTCCTGGATCAATAGACAATGCTAGAAATAAATCTCATTTGTGGCCTGATTCAAATAGATACGCAGTAACTGTTGATTCTAAAGAAGACGTTTCTTATTTAGGCAAATACTTTAAAGCAAACAATAAAATAAGACCACTTATGCACTACGAGGGTGACACTATAATCCAAAGTCGTTTCGGAAGTAGCATACGATTTGGTGCATACGAAAACAATCCAGATGTGGACATTGGAACTTCGTTTGGATATGGAGAGTCATATGATGACAATTTAGGAAACCCTATGATTTTAATAAGAAATCGTCAGAAAGTAACAAAAGAAAATGAAACAAAGTTTCAATATAATATTATAGAAGATGTAAACGAAGACGGAAGTTCAATACAAATAACTTCAGGACGAACTTTATCTAAATTTGTACCCACACTGACTCACACATATGATCATGTTCCATATGGCCGTAGAGGGTGTATTCCGAAATCATACAATGGGCTTGATGGCATAGCAAGAAGTAAAATTGGAAACGGAAATACATATGTCCGTTCAAATATTATAGACAGACGAAATCGTAACTAATCATGACAACAACTACATCAAATTGCGAAGCTTGCAAAAATCAAAACGATTCTTCTTATCTAAGTAAACAAGAAATAGGAAAATTTGCATCTTCTGGTAATTTCGGAGGGGCGATGGGAGCATCGTTAGGGATGGTAATGGATAAAAAAACAGCTAATAAGTTAGGTGGGCTGATGTCAAAAAATTCTACTTCAAATTTGTTAAAATTAATAGATACACCTGGTACAAATAAGCAAAAAGAAAATATGTCAAGTAATCAAAAAATGACACACTTGATAAGTTCGGTGGGTCTTGGTAATTTTTCATTAAACTCTGATTACGAAAATGGAATAATAAACTCTGTTTTAAATGCACGTGGTCAGTCGTCAAGTTTTTTAAGAAACTCAGACACAGGTTCGTCACTAATAGCCGCAACCTCACTTGGTATTGATATACCGAATGCAGATATGCTTGGTATAGGTTCTGACGAAAGTTTCATGTTTAAAATTCTCAAACTAGCTGCATTTGGTTTGAAATTGTTATGCGCTACGTTAGCAGATAAAAAACGTGGAACAGGACCTAACGATTACTCCTCGGATACAGAAGAGTTGCTAGGTTTATTGTTGTTACTTGGTCTTGGTGGTATTTTAGGTTTATTAGCAAGACTACTTTCTATATTTGATAAACTACTTGGACTTTCCAAAAATTTCTCATCATTTGGCATTCAGGATCTTAATATTGGAAATATGTTGGTAGACTTATGTGATTGGGTAAATAACATGGAGTTTGGTTCAAATACAATCGATATGTTTAGAGATTCTTTTGATAAGACATTATCCAACAAATCATTGACTAATTTAGTTGGAAATAAACTTATATCAGATGGAACATATGATACCTATGCAAGAAATGATTTTAATTTTGATCAGCAGTTTAAATCTATTGCAGGTGACATAGATATGTTAAAATGTGATGCTTGTAAAGTTGGTACTGCGGATTTAACAATAATGGGTGGGGATAAACAATTATTTAATTTAGAATTTGACCCACGAACAGGATTTAAAAGAGAAACTGGGTTTGAAGATATTGATTTAACTAATAATTTAACAAAAAAAATCCCAACCGAAATCACAAAAACAATTGATATAAAAGAATCAACTGGTGGAATTGATTATTTACCAAAAGATGATTTGTTTGGAAACACTGATACTGAAACAGAATCTAATAACACAAGCACAGATATAAGTGATATTACAAATGTAGATAAAACTAAAACACAAAAAACTAATGTAAATACTCAATTGGGTGAATTATTAAAAAATGAAAATAAAGATAATGAAACAATTACAACAAAAAATTCTGATTCAAAAACCGTTAATCAATATATGGGAATTCCCGATGATGAAACAAATGAAACAAATACATCTGATAATAATAAAAATAATTCAAATGAGTCGGAATTAGATAAAGATAAAAAAAAGTCAGATGAAATTACTACACCTGGTGTAAAATACGAAACATCCAATAGTAACATAAAGTATAATACATATGTAGATGAAAACGGAAATATCAAAGAGCAAAAGTATGAAAAGAAATCTGATAATAAGGTAAATCTAGTTGAAGATAAAGTCCTATACACAAAACCATACGGAGGAGAACCTGCAAAAGAGGGTGACGATAAGGTAACTTCATTTCATACGGGTGAAACAATTACAAAAAATGAACTAAAAGGCACAGTTTTAGAGAATGCAGATTTAAATGCGGTTGCGTTATTACACCCAAATGATTTAAGTAATTTGAAAGACACCGATAAGGTAAATCAAACACTTGAAGAAGCAGAGAGAATTTATGATAATGCACTTGGAGAGGAAATAGAGAAGACAGAAAATTTGGTTTTAAAAAAACAAACATCTGGAATAATTTTCGGAAAACAATTACCACCAAAACTAAACGGAAATCAAATAGTAATAAATTCGGAGAGAATTTTGATGTCTGCAAAAACTCAAGAGTTTGGTATTTTCTCAAAGAGAAAGTTTTTTGTTTCAACTGATGACGAAATAACAATGAATTGCAAAGAAAGATTTGTAGTGAGAACAGACAAACACGCATCAATAGAAGCACCAACTGTTCACCTTGGTGTTTATACAACAAGAAATCACCCTTCACTCAAAGGTGATTGCACAGTTTGGTGGTTGCAAGAGTTGTGTGATTGGTTATCTAGACACACGCATAGTGACCCATGGGTAACCACAGGAACACCGGTACAGCAAGGTTGGTTGGCAAGTTTAAGGTCAAGGGCTCCAAATTTATTAAGTGAACGAATATTTATATCTGGATAGAAAGGTTACAAAAATGAAAAAAAGTGAATTAATAAAAATAATAAGAAGTGCAGTAAGAACAGAACTGAACGAGTGTTTACCAAAAATGTTGTCGGAACTCGTAGAAACAAAAAATGTAAACGACCCACTTGAACTTACTAAACGTGTGTTAGAAAATAAACAAACAGAAAGTTCTAAACCACAAAAAATATTTAGTAAAAATGAAGCATTAAACCGTGTATTAAATGAAACTGTAGGAGGAATACCGGCAGAAGGTTCACGAGTAAGTAATGGAGAAACGATGACGGATCTTAACGGAAACAATGTTGATATTAATTCCCTACCTGACCATGTGTCTAATGCACTAACTAGAAATTACAGTGATGTCTTAAAGTTAGTAGATAAAAAACGAGGAAAAAACTAAATGATAAAAGATGTACCAGTTGGCATAACAATTCCATACTCTCGTGGTAAAAATGGGTTTTTCAATCAAACCTTTTCGGATATTGAAAGAGCAAAAACAAACTTAAAGATGCTTTTGCTTACTGCAAAGGGAGAAAGACCACTAATGCCAACTTATGGGAGTGATCTTAGGTTTCTTTTATTTAATCCATCCGAAGAAATATATACAGATCTAATTAAAGAAGCAGTAATAGAGTCATCTTCTAGGTGGATGCCTGAGGTTTCTATTATTGACATAGTCGTTGATGATAAGAACATAGAGCAAACAAATTCAATAAACTTAATAATTCAATTTGAAATAGTGAATATACCAGATAGTTATGAACAACTAGAAATTACAATTGAGGAATAATAGTGGAAGATACCTATATAAAGAAATCATCAAGTAGAGATATATCCTATTCGGGAAAAGACTTTAGTTTTTTTAAGCAAAGTTTAGTTGAATATGCTAAGTCTTATTTTCCAAGTACATATCGTGATTTTAGCGAAAATTCAACTGGAATGATGTTTATTGAATTGGCTAGTTATGTAGGTGATGTGTTGTCGTATTACATAGACCATCAATTTAAAGAGGGATTTTTACAATATGCGTCTGAGAGAAAAAATATTATAAATCTAGCAAACTATTTAGGGTATCGTGTAAAAACATCGGTAGCATCAACAACAGAAATTGAAATTTTTCAATTAGTTCCTTCTAAAATAAATAATAATGGTGTGCGAGAACCTGATCTGAAATATGCACTTACTATTTTAGAAGGTATGGAAATAACTTCAAGTGACGGAGGTACTACACCTTTCAGAACCTTAAACCAAATAAATTTTTCAGAAAATACGCAAGAAAATCCAACAGAAATAAGTGTATATGAACGAGACAGTGTAGGTCAACCCACGTTTTACCTTTTAAGAAAGACTGCAATTGTAAGTTCGGGTACACTGGTTACAAAAACAATTGTGGTGGGGGAAGCATCCGAGTTTTTTGAGGTAACATTGGTTGATAAAAATATTATAGAAATCCAATCAGTCAAAGATTCTTCTGGTAATATTTACTATGAAGTTCCTTACTTAGCACAAGATACCGTTGCAATAGAAGAACCAAACGACACAAAAAATAATCCAATTACAGCGAGTTACGGAGAATCAGTCCCTTATATTTTAAGATATATAAAAACTTCCCGTAGGTTTACAACTATTGTAAATCCTGATAACACAATTACACTAGAATTTGGTGCGGGTACGGATAAATTTGATGACGAAATTATAGTTCCAAATTTAAATAATATAGGAACTACTTTAAATTCATCTAAAAATTTAGATACTGCATTTGATCCATCTAACTTTTTGAAAAGTGATAGTTATGGAACTGCTCCAAGTAACACTCAATTAACTATTAGTTATTATGTAGGTGGTGGTGTAGATTCAAATGTAAGTTCTCATACATTAAATACAATAAGTAAAATAGAGTTTTCCGACACCACCGATTATTTAACAGACTCTGAGCAAAAAATCTTGGATACTATTAAAACAAGTATTAATGTTAATAATCCACTGCCCGCAACTGGAGGTAAATCACAAGAAACTGATGAAGAAATTAGACTGAACGGACTTGCTTCATTTTCTGCCCAACATAGAGCAGTAACCCGTGATGATTATGTAATACGAACACTTTCAATGCCAGCTAAGTTCGGAAGCATAGCAAAGGCTTATGTTTCAAAAGATGGAATATTAGATACACAATCACAATTAAGTATGTTTAAAAGTTCTCTCGACGAACGAACTAAGCAAAATCCACTCGGAATTAATACTGTTTACGGTGAACTAAATAATCCGTATTCCATCAATCTATATGTATTGTCATATAACAAGTCCAAGAAACTTGTAAATCCAAACGAACTTGTTTTAAGAAATCTAAAATCTTATCTTTCTAAATACAGAATGCTAACAGATGGAATAAACATAACAAGTGCATTTATTATTAATTTTGGAGTAAACTTTGAGATTTCTGTATTTCATAATTTTAACAAAAAAGAAGTTTTATTAAAATGTATTTCCGAAATTTCATCTTTATTTAATATTGATAAAATTTCAATAATGGAGCCATTAGAAATTGGAGAAATTGAATTAAAATTATCAGATGTAGACGGAGTCAGATCGGTAATATCAGTTGAGGTAGTAAATTTAACAACTGAGGACGGAAATTATTCAGAAAATGAATATGACATAGGTTCTGCAACGGTTGGAAAAACTATATATCCTTCAATGGACCCTTCAATTTTTGAATTAAAATATCCAGAAAAAGATATTATAGGGAGGGTGGTTTAATGATAAAATTTTTATATCCTACAAAAGACTGCACATTATATAGTAAGTATGACTTATTAAATTCAGGTGCAGATGAAATACTTGAATTATCCAGTTTATATAATTCTAATAATTCTTTAGACATTGCTAGAATTTTGATTGAATTTGATCAAACAGAGTTGGATAAATTTAAAAACGAAAGTTGCAAGTTCTTTTTGAATTTAAAAATAACAGAAAAGGTAGAATTAGATGAATCTATAATTATTGAAATATTTCCATTAGCAGTGGGTTGGACATCTGGTAAAGGAAGATTTTCTGATACTGAATTCAACTACAAGGGAGCATCCTGGTCACACAGAAATAGCAACGGAGAACCATGGAAGGATACCCACTCAGAAATAGAAGATGGTGGGGGCAACTGGTATTCACAAATACAAATAGGAGAATATAAGAAATCATTAAGCAGAGAAGTATTACTTACGGATAGCAATAAAGATATAAGAGTTGATATTTCTGATTTAGTAAAGTTGTGGACTTCAAATAATTTAGAAAATAATGGTCTTATTTTAAAATTTAAGGACGACACACTTGGGAGATTTGGAAATCTAAAGTTTTTTTCAAATGATACAAATACTATATATGGACCTTATCTTGAGGTAGGTGTGTTTGATTATATATTTGATGTAAATGAAAACAACGAGGATGAAAACACAGAAAACATAAATTCGGGATCACTTGACTCGGGATCACTTGACTCGGGATCACTTGACTCGGGATCAAAAGACACCCAAGACTCTACTAATAAAAAAAGTAGTAAATTATTGAATATACAAAGTGATAATATCATTCCAACAATTCAAAACATAAAACAAGATTACTCTCTACACGAAAAAAGTAGAATTAATGTTCTTGTTCGTGAAGAATATCCTCAAAAAAAATTCATAAATCAATTTAGTCCTGAAAATAAATTATATACAAAATTAGAATTATATTATTCGATAAGAGATGCTGAAACAGATGAAATAGTTTTCGATTTTTCTGAGTTTAGTAAAATAAGTTGTGACAACAATGGACATTTTTTTAATGTTGACTTTGGGTGTTTAAAACAGGGTAGATACTATAAGTTTTTAACGAAATTAAAAACCAAAAATACAGAGCAAATATTTAATGACTCTCGTAGATTTACAATTAGTAGGTAAAATAAATGAGTGCGGAATTACCAAGTTATATAAAAAAATTCGATATCGACCAGGATAAACTATCAGATTTTTTTGATAATAAAGAAACCTTCGGTGGTAGTAATATATCAATTAATACAAATGAAGTTACTGTAGAAAATTGTTTTATAGCAGTAACTCAATACAAGAAAAGTATTTCGGAGGGTCTTGTGGAACAATTCTATGATACTGAATTTAATCATTTTAAAGACGAAATAATTGATACTGAATCTGATCTGGAAATAGATGAACAATCTGTAAATGATTTACTCGAAAATCAAAACCAAATGGAAAATATACTTGAAAATCAATTAGATGAATTGACTAAAATTCTTGAACTTGAATCTCAAAAAAATATTAAAATTCAGGAAGAGGCAGAGCAAAATTATCTAGCTACAAAGAAATTAATAATTGATATGAGAATTAAAAACAAAGAGGGAACTGACGAGTCAGACTTTAGTGATGCATTTCCATTTGAACGCAAAACAAATGAAAATGCAGATAATTTTAATCCGTCTCCATATGTAAAAGAACCATAAAAAAAGTAAAAACTGGTTATGAGTAATTTTTTTAAACATACATATATCCCAAAAACTGATAATTCTTTTATACGTGGAAATCTTATCTCTCCTGAGATTTTTAAAAAAATTTCCGATGGTAAGAGTTATGATTATTCAAAATTTGGAATTAACACAAAGGATGTTATAGAGTTTTCGGCTTATTCTAACGAAGGTGATCTTGTAGGTTGGAAAACAATAGAACAAACACCCGTTTACTCTTCAACCGATATTGAGTATACAGATTACGAGGGAAATACTACCAGAAAAAGAATATCAACACTTGATTCATTATATCCAAAAACAAAACAAGGTGGATTGATAATTTCACCAAGAAGTGAGTTATTGGATTTAGGAATAACTGATGGGTCATTTAAATATAAAATTTCTTTCAGAAACGATATTGTTGGTTCATATGAAAATTCTACAAAACTAATAATAGAGGAAATATCAAACGACAGAACAGAATTAAAAGCAATTCCATCTGCATTGAAAGATTCTTCATCACCAGACTCAGTTGCATTTAATTTTGAATATACTAACTTTTTACAAAAGAATGTATTGGTTGCTCATGTTTTTAATAACATTGATTCTTTTCTAAAAAAAGAAGATTTTATTTCGGAAATTAAATCCGAAAACATTAAAAATAAAACATCTGACTATGATTTTTATATAAATCTTATTAAAAAAAATACTAATTTTAATGAACTTCAGATATTAAAAGAACTTGATAGTTTATACACAAATATAAAAGTGTTTTACAATTCATTGATATTCTCACAAATGAATGACGTGTTTAGTAAAGAAAGGTTCTATTCAGAGTATGTAAATTCCGTAGATTATTTTATATCAAAATATCCTTATTTTTTATCCGGTTCGTATGAAAGAGAAAAACTATTCTTTAAATATATGCTAATCCAAAAGTTTGATTTGGATGCTCTAAATCTTGTTTTCTATAATCGTTTTGATAAATACCTTTCAAATATTGCTAATTTTGGAAATGGTTTATCTGTACCTTTTTTAAAATATAAAAATTCTGTTGATGAAACGAAACCCGATAATACAAATAATTTTATTTTATTAAAATTTATTGAACCTCTTCCGGCATGGGTAGACTTAAATTTAAAATTTTATATTTCAAAAGATTGCTATGCTGATGATATAGTAGGAGATATAAATTTAGTTACACCTATTCAAAGACAAACTAATAAACTTAGAGGTCCTATTCTTAACTACAAAAAATCCACCCGTGAATCTACACACGAATACTCACTTTCCGGTAAAAACCCATTACTTAAAGATGAGGATTTACAATCTGCTACTGATTTTTTTAAGACTACATCAAAAGAAATTGATAATTTAAATGTAGATTATTCTGACTTTAAAAACTTTGTACACTTTTCATCTGCACGAAAAAGAATTGACAATTTTGTTTTAAAACTTACTAGGATTTCTAAAATAAAATTTAAGATATTAGAGAAAAATAAAGATATTATAAATTTAACAAGGGAAATGGAAAATGGTATAGTTGACTCGGTAAAGGGGGAGAATAGTATACAAATAATTAGAAACCAAGATATAAAAAATTTAGAAGATAAAATTACAGATGAAATCAAAAACTTCAATTCATATGAAAAGTTTTTATATTTTGAAAATGATGAAAATGCTTGGCCTAGAGATACACTACTTAACATTTCTGGATTTAAAAACGGTGTAATTGGAGCAAATGGTATCTACAAGATCCATCTTTCAGTAAAATATGACTTGGATAAAGTTTTTTTAAACGAACTTGATTATAGTTGGAAAATTATTTGGGACCCAATTGTATTTAAGTGGAAACTTTTTAATGAAACATTGGGCTTTCACATTTATTCAAACAATACAAATCTATCTTCAGGATTTACTGCGAATGAAGATAATAATATTGGATTTGAAAACCAAAGTTCAAATTTTAATAAAGTATTTTTAGATGAAAAATTTATAGAAAACGAGCCAACAGAACCACCACAATTAATTTCTGATGACATAAATGTATTCATGAAATCAGATGGATATGCTTGGTATAAATCAAAAGCACGACAGGCAGAATTATACGATAAAA
>Ga0181585_10000376_pt1 | contig 36714 bp, 34 predicted proteins | sample 071ome_29_FD_132469 | JGI IMG/M metagenome (GOLD analysis project Ga0181585, IMG submission 132469) | Coastal salt marsh microbial communities from the Groves Creek Marsh, Skidaway Island, Georgia - 071407BT metaG (megahit assembly) | ecosystem: Environmental > Aquatic > Marine > Intertidal...
TAACCTCGCCCAGTAAAACACCATGCATCCTGAATTCGAAACGCGTCTCGCTAGCCAGCGTTGAGCCACTCAATAGCCCTATCACCAAGGCAGATAACCAAGGCAACAAGATACCAAACTCGGATTTCTGTCCGGGCGCTTGGCTGCTGGAGGGGCGTGACGTCTGTCTCATGACGGCACTAAACGCTGTTGGTTCGCCAAGATAAGAGATAAAACAACTGCTTGAAATGTCGCCGATGAGCCTACGCACGACAACCGGTGGGCCTGAGGCGGTTTCCTGACGGACAACAAACGAATGTGATGCATAGATTTTCCAGAGCCCGCTATGATAAGGGTTGCTAAGGCTGACTTTGCTAAACTCATCGTAAAGCCGTTAGTCGCGGGTAAGTTTACAGTTTGATGTCGCCGTTTTCGACCCATGATACGGCTTTAAAATGAGTCATAATTCTGCCTTTGGAGGATAACGCTTGGTGCCCTGCGTCAGATGCGCTGCTTTGGCTTGTTTGGCAATGGCCGCCGCGCGTTCAATGGCGGCCGCGACCTGAGGTGCTTTTTGGTCTGCAGGCGCCTCAAGGTCTTTAGTGCGACTTTTGTTGGTTGATCGGGGCGATTTGCTCTAACAACGCTGACCTTGAGCTAAAAACTTGATAGGTTAAGCATTCACGAAATAGGATTTGTCCCATGTACGATTTAATTATTAGGAATGGCACCGTGATCGATGGGTCAGGTGGCGACCGTTATGTTGCAGACATCGCCATAGAGGCGGGAAAAATCACCAAAATCGGTGCCATTGATGGCCCCTGCGCGCGGGAAATCGACGCTGCAGGCAAACTGGTCACGCCCGGTTGGGTGGATATCCACACCCACTACGATGGGCAAGCTACTTGGGATCCATTGTTAGCGCCTTCGAGCTGGCATGGCGTTACCACTGTTGTGATGGGTAATTGCGGCGTAGGCTTTGCACCGGTAAAGCCAAGTGATCGTGCGTTTTTGATTGAGCTGATGGAAGGCGTTGAGGATATCCCTGGTGCAGCTTTGTCAGAGGGAATTGATTGGCAATGGGAGAGCTTCCCTGAATATCTTGATGCTTTAGAGGCCTTTCCGAGGGCGATTGATGTTGCAACGCAGGTGCCTCACGGGGCGGTTCGCGCCTATGTAATGGGAGAACGGTGCAATCAAGATTATGCGCCAAGCGCTGATGAGGTCGAGCAGATGGCAGCGCTCGTACGAGAAGGCGTTGCTGCCGGCGCGTTAGGGTTTTCCAGCTCGAAAACGTTGCTTCACAAAGACGTGCATGGTGAGTACATGCCTGGCACTTTCTCCGGTCGAGACGAGATGCTCGCCTTGGGTTTAGGGATGAAAGGCTTGCCCAACGCCGTCTTTGAATTGGTGTCTGATCATCTCGGAGATGATGAAGAGTGGGCGTGGGTCAAAGCGTTTCAGGCGGAGACAGGACTGGGCGTCACTTTGATTGCCACCACTGCGCCGGCTTACCAGAATAATAAAATGTACAACCTTGCAGAGCAGGCGCGCCTTGAGGGACACGAAATTAGACCTCAGGCTGCAGGACGTCCTACGGGGGTTTTACACGGTTTACAGTCGAGTTTTCATGCCTTTGTTGGGCATCCAACCTGGCGTGAGTCACTCGCAGATTTGTCCCATGAGGATCTGGTATCAGCGTTAAGACAGCCTGAAATAAAGAGACAGCTATTGTCAGAAACCAGCGTCATTCGTTCTGGGCCGATGCAAGATTTAGATAATCTGATGTCGATGGTGTTTCCCTTAGGTGAAGTGCCCAACTATGAACCCACGATCGAGGAGAGCATTGCAGGTATCGCCAAGGCTCAGGGTCAAGCGCCGCTTGAAGTAATGTACGACCTCTTAGTTGCAAACGATGGTAAGGAATTGTTTTATCAGCCGCTCGGTGGATATCAGCAGTATTCCCTGGATGCTCAGAAAAAACTTTTGGAGCATCCTAATGTGCTATTTGGCCTAAGTGACGGCGGCGCCCATTGCGGTGTGATTGCCGATGCCGGCATGCCGACATTCATCTTAACCCATTGGGGACGGGACCGAACTCGGGGTGACAAGATGAGCTTGGAGTTCTTGGTCAATGCGTTAACAGCCAGCACTGCCGAGGCCTTTGGCATGTTTGATCGCGGGCTTATAAAGGTTGGCATGATCGCTGACCTCAATGTCATCGACTTTGAGGCGCTTCGGTTGTACCGACCAGAGGCAGTCTTTGATTTGCCTGCAGGTGGGCGAAGATTGGTGCAAAAAGCCAAGGGCTATGAGATGACGATCAAGGCGGGCGAAGTGATTTTTGAGAATGGCACCCATACTGGCGCCCTGCCTGGCAAACTTGTTCGGCGCTCTGATTGGGTTAAAGCCGATAGGAACGCGGCGCAATCAAGCTAGCATCAGGTGCGTGGCGCGGCTGGACCTGAATCGGTCATGGTGAGGTGTGATTGGCGGTTTGTTTAATCGAGGGGTTAGCATGAGGCTAATATTTTTGGTGATGTTCAGTGCGCTTGGGCTGGCGGGGTGTGCTGAACAGATACCGCTGGCCAGCGGTGCGCTGACCGGGGCGGTAAAACCGACGCCTTCATCCTGGGACGCGGTCGTCGCGGACGAAATTATTCAGCTAGAAACGCAAGGGGATAGCCCCTATTCGGTTAACCTTTGGACGGTTTTGGTAGACGGCGACCTGCATGTTTTTGCTGGGGATAATTACGCGACGTGGGTTGAGCATATCGAAAATGACCCAGCGGTTCGATTACAGAGCGAGGGCAGTATTTATCTCTTTCAAGCGGAGCGGGTCACACAGGCAGCGGTGTTCGAGCGATTTGCTCAAGCTTGGGAATCAAAATACGGTAACCGGCCGAGAAATGAAAATGTCGAAGAAACCTATTTGTTCAGGCTTAAGCCAACGCCAGCCCAAAGCCTCTAAGGCGTTTGCTGTGATCGGGCCAAATCGTGAGGGCTCGTAATGACATCCAAGCCTATCTCGGTTCAGAGCCAATGGGTTGGTAGCTATCGGCGACGGATGGCTGTGAGTCTCGAAAGGATGTATGAGAATGCACTGGATTGGGCACACCTGCCGCATTTGCACTCAGACGCCTTTGCCGAAATCGATCTTATCGACGCAGGACCATGGGGCTGGCGAGCAACTTTGACGCCAGCGCTGGCGAATGGACGCTCAGAAACAAACAGCTATACCCTGCAGTTAACGCTCGATCGAGCGCACCGGAGATGGATTTCGAGCACCTTAGATGGGCCTAATGTCGGCAGCGAAATTTGGACGCACGTTTTTGAATTCGGTGAGCGCGATATCGAAATTCAAGCAGATTTTTTTGTACCGTTGATCCAGGAAGACCATAAAGATCGGGTTGGGCATGCGTATCGCAAGCTGTACAAGCAACTCTATGATGAAGACGAGGGCATGATGCTTGGCCGACAAGCGGCCCTAGATGCACAAACCCTAGCTAGGCAAGCGGACCCTGTCGCAGTAGATCTTGGATCGGTGGCGGAAATTGCCCAGAGGCTTCCGCACGATTTCGATTGGGCAGGTCGGCCTTGGCGATTGGGGATGGAGGATGATCGATGGTATGCCTACACCTTACTTTGCCCGCATATGCTAGGCTCTTTAAAACATGCTGCTGCGGTTGAAAATGTTGTCACCTGTCCTTGGCATGGCTATCAATTCGATGTGCGGTCCGGCGAATGTTTGAACCAACCGTCCTGTCGGTTAGCAGACCCGCCCTCTATTGAAGTGATAGATGGTCGTGTGATCGCCCAAGGTTAGCGGGCGATTTGTGGAAAGCGGTATGCCTCGGAACGATGAGGTAGCCACAGCAGTTGTCGTCAAAAAAACGCTTTTACCTAACAACCCAATGTTGCTTGTGACAGGATTTAAGTTGCAGGATTCAAGCTAATCCGTGCACAATCAAAAGCAGATTCTCGCGGTGTCTATGGGGCAGGTCATGAGCATTAAGAAAATGATGACGGCGTTAACGGCGCCAGCAGATAAAACCTTATCACCCGGCGAGGCACGGTGCCCGGGTCCGTCAACCCAAGATTTGCTGCGATCCGAGCCATCGAATAGCAAAGATCCCGCACTGTTGATTGCCAGCGATCGGTTCCTAGGCGATAACGATTTGCCTTTTTCGCGCTATACCAGCCAGGCTTTTTACGATCGAGAAATGAAGGAACTTTGGCCAAAGGTGTGGCAATGGGCCTGTCGGGAAGAACACATTCCAGAACCAGGCGATTTTTATACTTACGATATTGGGCCCTACAGCGCCTTGATTGTGCGTGACGAACAAGGGGTGATCCGTGCATTTGTGAATGCTTGCCCACATCGCGGTATGGCATTGACGGATCCTGGTAGTCAAGGGTCGGGTAAGCAATTCATCCGTTGTCCGTTTCATGGGATGGCTTGGGCTCTAGATGGATCTCTTAACGAAATTCCTTGTCGTTGGGACTTTCCCCATATCGAAGACGAACATTTTGGGCTTGATGAGTTGCCGTGCGATGTTTGGGCAGGGTTTGTGTTTGTCAATTTTGATCGTAATTGTCGGCCGCTCGCAGATGATTTGGGCGTGCTGCCAGAACATTTTAAGGATTGGGGGCTGGAAGATCGGTTTGTCGCCGTTCACACCCATAAAACGCTACCGGGAAACTGGAAGATGTGTATGGAAGGGTTTCTAGAAGCCTTTCATGTGTTGGCGACGCATCCAGAAGTGATTTACACATCAAGTTGGGCGAACACGCAATACGATATTTTTGGGCCAACGGTGACTCGATTCTTGCAGACCGTTGCCACAGGAAACCCTAATCTCGATCAAACTCAGGCTGAAATTTATCGGTTGCTCGGTTATCAAGACCCGTTGCCAGAAGGACAGTCAGCGCGTGAACAGCATGCTTTGAACCAGCGTGAGCTAATGGGAAAACGATTTGGCAAGGATCTGAGCGAAGTCAGTACGAGTATTATGCTCGACTCTATTGAATACCACCTGTTTCCGAATGCGTGTTTTTTCCCGGGAATCCAGATACCCCTTATTTATCGTTTTCGACCGACCGGGCTCGGGACCTGTATTCATGAAATCATGTTGTTGCAGCCGTGCCCCGATGGCCAGTCTAGGCCCGCACCAGCTGAACCCATAAAGTTGGGTATCGAGGATAGTTACGAATTGGTGCCCAATTTTCCTTTAGCCAAAGTTCTGGACCAAGATACCGAAAACTTCCACCGACAATGGGTTGGAATGAATGCATCAATGAAGCCAGGCCAAACTTTAGCGAATTATCAAGAAGCCCGTATTCGAAATTATCATCAAACGTTAGACGGGTACCTCAACAGCGGTGATCAAGATTAGGTAGGCGCCGGGCAGCTTGCTCCATGAGTCTTTCCCACCGAAGTGCCAGACTGGCAACGCCTTGTCTGGGGTTTAGCGCGCTGAGAGGGGCTCGTGGCAAACGTGCCCGCGATTTCTTGGCACGGCCAAAGAACCTCATGGGCTCACCCCCTCTGCGTCATTTAGGTGTGCACCAGGAGGGTCATTCAATGCTATGTTGTCGAAACCTGCTGCGCGTTGAGTAACAGCGGCATGGCTAACACGTGGGTTTTGGATGTTTGGCCCCAACCCGTGTCCAAATTTTGAGGCCAAATTAGAGGAGCAGCTATGATTGTTGTTAATGCCGTGATCGAGTCTACAGCGGAGCATATCGCGAAAATGCAGTCTGCCATCGCAGATATGGAAACTGCTAGCCGAGCGGAGGCAGGTTGCGAGGACTATACCTTTTCGGTGGAGTTGAACAACGCAGATGTTTTAAGGATCACAGAGAAGTGGTCAACAATGGATGCGCTAGTCGCCCATTTTAGTGCGCCACATATGGCTAGTTTTCAAGCCGCAATGGCGGCTTACCCACCGAAGTCTGTAACGGCAACATTTTATGAAGCTACGGAAGTGGCGCCGCCTGGCCGCTAAGCAGAGCTAGGTAGCCCTCCGCTTTAGCCGGCTGAGTGGGTGATCAACAGGCGATCAACCGCAGATTCTGGACACGCGAGGTTGGGTGGGTCAGGTGTTAGTTTGTCCGCTAAAAGAAAGCCAGGATTAAAAACACGATCAATCCAGAGAAACTGGTCAGGAGGGTGTTATTCCTTAAGTTTTTGGCGGTAAGTCCCAACCAAAGCCCGGATAACACAATGAACAGGAGACCGAAGGCCATGATCTTTTGAAACTGCTTGAATGATGTTGGTCCATGCCCCTTATGTAATTCCACGAGCGCTTTGATCCAGTCTGGGTCTACTTTGGTGACGGTCAAGTCACCGCGTGAGCGATTGATTTCGTAATAGGTTTTAGAGGTGGGTCGGGTAATAAGCAGATCACCGCTCACCTTGAGATACTCGAAATCAAAGTCAGGGTCGATTGTTTGAAGCAGATTTGACACCGCCTCTTCGGGTGTGGGCGCTAACTCGCTCAGCGTTAGCTCCGAGGGTAGCTCGAGCGCCGTTCGCTCCGTTTGACCTTTTTGACCAAAAAGATAGAGTCCACCGGACAATGCCACCATGAGCAGAACAGGCGCAAAAAATGCAGCAATCATAAGATGCAGTTTGATAATCAGGGCACGCATAGCTCAGCCTCTAACTGGATTTTGCCAATTATTACTCAAGTGGTGCTGAGATCCTAGTTACCTGAGGCTTGGTACGCCAGAATGAAGCGCTGGTGGGGGCAGAGCGTAGGGATCCCATGAGTGGATCAAGTCATCGGTTATTGAAGATTGTGCGCCAGTCACCTTCATGTGATTTCATAGTAGAGGCTATGTTAAGATTCGCGGCCCCAAAGAAGGCTTAATACTTGAAGGTGAATGAATGTCGTCAAACACGGATGATGTCCGTATCCAGTCCATTACCGAGTTGCTCGATCCCGAGGCGCTAATCGCGAGCATTCCGGCCTCGGGTATTGCCCAACAGACGGTGACTAAAGCGCGCACCGATATTCACAACGTGTTAAAGGGCGTTGATGATCGATTGGTCGTTGTAGTGGGTCCCTGTTCGATTCACGACCCTGATGCCGCGCTCGATTATGGCCAGCGATTGAAGGTGATCGCTGATAGCCTCGTCGATGATCTTTGTATCGTAATGCGGGTCTATTTCGAAAAGCCGAGAACCATCGTAGGTTGGAAGGGATTGATTAACGATCCAGAATTAGATGGTACCTTTCAGATTAATAAGGGTTTGAGTCTCGCGAGAGGGCTACTGCTGCAATTGTCTGAGATGGGCTTGCCCGCAGGCACGGAATATTTAGATTTGATCAGCCCACAATACCTCGCTGACCTCGTTTCCTGGGGCGCCATTGGGGCTCGTACGACCGAGAGCCAAACCCATCGTGAGTTGGCTTCAGGGTTATCCTGTCCGGTTGGATTTAAAAATGCCACTGACGGCGATACGCAGGTCGCCGTTGATGCGATTCGATCAGCATCGAACTCGCATCACTTTTTGTCAGTGACTAAAAAAGGCCGCTCGGCGATCTTTCAAACCGCAGGCAACCCGGACTGTCATATCATTTTGCGGGGTGGCAAACGAGCGAATTACGATATGTTCTCTGTACAAGATGCGGCTGAGCTGCTCAAAAAGTCGGGGCTCGAGGCCAGAATTATGATCGATGCCAGTCATGCCAATAGCAGAAAAGTCCCGGCGAGACAGGTGGATGTCATTACCGATATCGCTACCCAAGTCAGTCGAGGGAATTCAGATATTTTCGGGGTTATGATCGAATCCAATCTCGAAGCTGGTCGGCAAGATGTGGTTGATAAAGCTGATCTGAGGTACGGTCAGAGCATTACCGACCCTTGTATTGACTGGGCGGCAACGGAAGTGGCGCTTGAGGCCTTGGCGCAAGCGGTTCGTGCAAGGCGGAGCGCGTAGAGCGACGACACCGTCAGGCCAGTCAAAGGGAATAGATAGACCTTCGAAGCTTTTAGGGAGCCAGCAACGCTGCGGCTAACAACGCGCTAGCTCGAAATAGACGGCTAAGTGCCTAGGCAAGTCAGCGCTTTATCGGCCTGAAGTTTTCGCGGCATAAACGCCTAGCCCATTGCGGCAGCAAATGTTCTATTAAAAAAATCTCTGTAAATAGCGTTACCTGGACGGCAGGTTGTCTGGTCCTCTTTGGTAAAGCTGTGGGTTTTCCGCCCGTCCTGAGCATTGAGTGGTGGGTTCAAAGGTCAATTAGGAGCCGTGCTGGTCTTTTTACTCCAAGTGCTCGTAGACCTAGTCGTCTTGTATCAGGAAGCGCGATTGTCCCGATCGACATTGCCCCTTGAATACAACGACGTAACCCTTACTTAGTCAAAGTGCCGCACAACGGCCCAGACGTAAATTGCAATAGGAGCACCCCGTGTCCAAAAGACGCCTTGTAAACATGACTTCAGCCTCGTTAGAACTGACCCTCGTAGCAGCATCGACTTTCGTCGTCCTGCCTTTTTTTCTCGGATAAGCGCTAAGTGGGATCCGGTCACTTGTCGATCAGCGTGGCGTCAGCCGCTTCCAATAAGGGATTTGGCTAAGTGTTTGTCAAGCAAGACCCGCTAGCTCGCCAGCGGTCAACCGAGCCCGGAGCTGGAGCCTCAGGTAACAATGCCCAGCCAGATTACCCATGATTGAATGTCCTTCCGATAAGCCTGCAGCTTCTGTTTTGTGGGAGGGCGTCTTAGATCCAGAAGAATTAGAACCCACGAACGTGCGGCGGGCTAAAAGTCGTTGCTACCTGCCGTACTTTAAACCGGTTGCTGGAATCGAAAGGGGATGGTTAATCAGGCGCCATATTAACTAGTTGATGACACGGTATCCATGCAAGTCGAAAGCGCCAAATACCGGTGCGCTTAGGCACTGCTAAGTGAGGTCCACCTTTGATAAAGTAAGGGGCTGGCTTGGCGAGTGAAACGTCGATAAACGAGTCCTCAGGCAGGTAAATTTTAGATTAATGAGAGCATAAAAATGACGGTAGTAATATCTGGGTATATTGAATTTGAAGCGCATGAAGATGTTGGGCAGATTATTCGCTCCGCAAGACCGCACATCGAAGGAGCGTTAGCTGAAGAAGGGTGTATTGCTTATGCCTGGACTCAAGATCATCTTACCGAAGGCCGAGTTTGGGTCTACGAAGAGTGGACATCTTCAGATACCTTGGCAGCGCATCTGAACAGTCATTGGTATCGAGACATGGGAGGTCACCTAGCACAGTTTGCTCGCAAACCGGGGACGCCGCCTATTCAAAAATATCGAGTGGATCTGGTACAACCTGTGTATGACCAAACTGGTGTCGCTCAGGGACATTTTTCGACCTAGGCCATAGTCTTGGTGCTAACTAGGGGTTGAGCCATCTAGAGTTGGTCGTGATAGCCGTTCGGCACCCTTGGGAAACGGGGGTCGCTTGACCAAGGGATCGTATCGGCTGTCGCTAAAAGCCAGTTCAAAATCTCATCCCTCAGTTGCGATTTAACATTGGTCTGATCGGGCTGATTGAACAAATTCGTTTGTTCCTCAGGATCCGCGATCCGGTCATAAAATTCGTCTTCCTCATATAGACGATAGACATAGGTGTAGCGTTCGTTTCTTAGCGCAACAGTGCGGCCGACCAGGTCCGGCTGAGCGCGTTGAAGTGCGCCTTTTTGTTTGTATTCTCCTTGGGGCTGTTCGAGCAAGTCGGTCTCCAGCATCGTAAAACCGCCCTCAGAAAAAGCCTGTTGCCGATGTTGGTTGCCTGGATTGGCCAGCACATGATTTAGGCTCTGGCCAAAATGTGTGTGGTTAACCTCAATCTCGGCCAATTCGAGTAATGTCGGCAAGATGTCGACCATTTCTGCGAAGCTATCTGAGGTTGCACCCTCGCTAACCCCAGGTCCTGCGATGATAACGGGATTTTGGAGCAGGCAGTTGTCCATTCCCGAAGGCCACTTCTCGACTAATCCGAAGTCGCCCAAATATTCTCCGTGATCTGTTAAAAAAACAATGACCGTGTTTTCCATCTGCCCGCAGCTGGTAAGCGCCGAAACTGTCCGGCCGAGTTGGCTGTCGACGCGGCTGACCATGGCGTAATAGATTTTTATGATCTCTTGCCATAATTCAGCTGGAACATTTGCACCGTAGCTTGCCCTCAGGGCATCGTGAAACTTCGGCTTCCCGGGCGTTGGCGGGATTGGCGCGGGGAAATCCGTGCCGGCGAACAACTCATACCAATTGGGTTCGACTTCAAAAGGCAAATGCGGAAAGATCAGAGGCATCCAAAGGCACCACGGCTGATCCGAACCGGCATGAATCCAATCGATGGCAGTTTGGGTACAGGCCTCATCAAAATCTAACCAGGGCGCGTCTCCCTGCCTTAGACCATGATAGAAAAGTTTGTACTCGAGCGAATCTTCCGGAAATTGAGGGCCCATCCCCATTTGGCCTTTTTGGGGTTTAACGGTCCAGCCACAAAAGTGGGTCGAGGCTTCAGTGACTCCGGGGGCAAAGACATCACCTCTTGCACCTGCCCAAGCCACCTGATAGCCGCCGGTTTTTAGATATTTTAGAAGGTTAGGTTCATCGTGCTGGATCAGATGTGTCAAGGTTCGGTGGCCCTGGGTGTGAGGGTACCAACCCGTCATTAGGTTTACTCGAGAAGGGCTGCAAACCGGATGATTGGCATAAAAGTTGGTAAATCGGGTCCCTCGGGCAGCGAGCGCATCGATATTGGGTGTTTGTGCTAAAGGATTACCAAAACACCCGATGGCATCAGCCCTTAGCTGATCGGGCATAAATATCAGGATATTAGGCCGTGTCATTGACGAGCCCCAAAGAGATTTTCATACTGTGGTCAGACTAGCAGAAACCGTTTGGCAAAACTAAGCCGGGTTTCATAAAGGTCAATGGCGAGCAAACGCAGGGTCGATCGTAGTTCGATGTTGGGTTGCCTCGGCGGCACTAGATGATTATCCATAAGCAAAGAGACAGTGATATTGTTGGTTGATCTAAGCGGAGACAAAGCCTCGTGAAACGAAATGGATGAAGGCCAACCACAATAGACCATAGGCCAGCATAAAACCCCACTCATATCCCAAATATCCAGCCACGATGCCAACGATGGGCGCCATTGCCAGATAGTGACCTCGCACCCAGCTCTGGGTTGTTGTACTGATTACGATAGCGCTTAAGAAGGTCACGAGCATCAAACCAGAAAAGACGTCTGTCGCCCAGAGATAAACCTCAAACACCATCAGACCACCAATGACCAAGCACAAAACCCCAGCACTGCTGTGAATGATGACGTCCCAAGGTAGCTTTGAGGTTGCAGTATCGTGATCGTCTTGGCTCATGATTCACTCCCTATGATTTCTGCAAGCTTAGCTGAGGCGTCTTCGCCAGTAAATCACGTGCAGTCCAGCAGCTTAGGCCGAATGCGGGTTTTACCGTTATAACGGCTGTCTCAAGCGGCCGAGAATAAAGCTAATCGTTAACGATCTATAGGTTAGCGATGACTTCCGGTATAGTGCGCGTTTGTTATCGATCGAGGCGTTTATGACGGAAATGAGTCTAGAAGAAGCAGTCAGGACTCGACATTCGGTTCGAGGGTTTTTGCCAGACCCAGTCCCTAAAGCGTTAATGCGGCGAGTCTTTGATATCGCCCGATGGACCCCCTCTGGGACGAACGTGCAACCATGGCGGGTTTGTGTCGCATCTGGCGCGGTCAGGGATGCCATGCGTGAGGAGTTTTTAAGGCGTGTGCAAGCAGGCGTTCAGGCGGCCCCAGATCATCGCGACAAAGGACGCTTGGCTGAGCCTTTTAAAAGTCGTAGGCGAGCTTGTGCGAAAGTACTCTATGACGCTATGGGCATCGAATGGGAGGACAAAGATGGTCGAGCTAGAGCCAGTCTTAGAAATTTTGAGCTGTTTGATGCCCCCCATGTAGCGTTCTTTTGTATGGAAGATAGTTTTGGCGGACAATCTGCTGCGGATGTTGGTATGTATACCCAGACCTTAATGCTGGCGATGACCGCCAATGGGTTAGCCTCCTGTGCCCAAGGAACGATGGGCCATTATCCCGATCTAGTCCGTGAAACCTTTGATTTGCCGGATAACATGACCGTTTTATATGGTCTCAGCTTCGGCTACGAGAACCCGGAGGTGCTTGCGAATCAGGCTCGCACAGCACGTGCGACGCTAGATGAAAGCGTAACTTTTTTGGGCGGGGATATCGATTATGGGACACAATAGCGCCTGAGTTTATCTTGCAGCTATGAGGTGACCGGCTGAATGAGAATCAAACAGCGTCTCAATAAAAGTCACTTACCACACCGCGCGCCGTAGTGATTGAGGCGCGACAACCGAGCGGCTGGCCCGCAGGTAAGAACATCAAAGGCAAGCAGCTAGGGCTGCGTCCTGCAGCCCGTAGCGCCGGCGGTTTAAACATTGCTATTTATAAGGGCGCGCGTTGCCCTGAGAAACTTCTAATTAAAGTTGCCGCGTTAGGATCGTTAGCGGCTTGGAAGGCTGACCAAGCCTTACTTTCCGACATTCGAGTATTCACTGCCGCAAGCTCGGTCCAAGACTTGGCGGAAATCACATAGTGATAGTTACCGGTTCCCCCAATGCCCTCACTGTAGATGTCGATCCGTGCGCCTAGGTCTTCATGAATGGCTTTTGCCTCAATCATGCGTGCCACTAAGTTTGCAGCTTGGCCGGGGCTCGGTTGCCAAACGAAAACGTTATAGACAACAAGATTATCGAAATCATCTGCCATGATAGAGGGATCTAGGTTGATGCCCACCAAACTGCTTTGCAGGTCAGCATTGCCCGCGGCACTAGATTCTGCCCAGAGTGCCATCCATTTCGGATTGGTATTGATCGCATCTTTTTTTGCCCCCCAATCAGCCATGGAATCAAAGCGTAGAACGTAATCAACGGTCATATCGCTGCCTACCTGCAGATTAAACACATCAACTGATATGCCAACAGACTCTTGGATTGCTTTTGCTTTTGCCATCGTGTCATACATTTGCTGAGCTTTGCCGGGGTGCGCTTTCCAGTTATAGACCTCGAGCACTTCAGCTGAGGCACCTAGGGAAAAGCTTAGCGCTAAGGCGGTTAGGAACCATTTCGTTAAACGTTTTTGCATATTGCAATCTCCGAGTGTTTTGATGTTTGAAATCCGCAAGGATTGACAACGAGTTTGATCGGTCATTCCCGTCGGCGTCCAATTTAGTTCGAAAGTGGTTTTCAAAAAAGACTAACGCGAGTCGCCGCTAGCGATGGTGATCAAAGTATCAAGGAGCCTGGGCGCAAAAATTTAGGTGCCCCCAGGTCTTTGATGTCTTAAGTCGTTCGCCCGATTTCGTCAGATGGCGTTGTAGTAGATGGTCGTGCCTAAGTTTTCGATCTCATCTTTGTTGGCGACCATCCATTCGATGGTGCCGGCCCACCATTCAGATGCCATCATTAGGTCACTAAACTTGCCATAGGCCTCATGGGAATCGAATTCGATGGAATAGTACGCCCGCTCGTTATCGCCGCCTGCGCTTGCGCGCCACAGTCTTGGGTTCTTAGCACCCATGCTTTCATGAATGGGGCCGGATTGTTTCGCGCCAGCTTCTAGTATTTGTAAACCGGCAACGGTTCCTTCCCAAGTGGTGACTGCTTGAATTGTCATGATCGTCTCCTGATTGTTATTTGTTTCAGTCTAGTGCGAATTCAACGTGTCTGCCTAGTCTTGTTCGATTTTGGTGGCCCCAGCTGGATGTACCTCGTGGGTGTTGGCAGGGGTTTAGGTTAGTATTGACTGTTTTGTGAGCGCGAGATATTCATGCGTCGTCAATACCAGCAGCTTATCCTGACTTTCGTTGGATTGTTCATGGTCGATTTAGTCCTTGCTGAGGCCGAAATCCTTGGCCCAGCCCCAGTGACGACATCTGGCCAGTTTCAGAACCTCGGAGGAGATCTTGAGCAGGTCTCGGTGACAGTACGAATACCATTTTTATTAAGGCGTTTCACAACGCATTTTAGAAGTGGTGACGGTGCACCCCGCCTTTCCGAGGTTCAGCCTGATCTCGCAGCGATAAAAGCTGCCCAAGATGATGCGAGAGTAACTTGGATTGGCCATGCGACGCTTTTGGCGCAGTTTCCAGGACTCAATGTTTTGACCGACCCAATCTGGTCTGCGACCCCAAGTCCCGTGCCAGCTCTGGGCCCGAAGCGATTCGTCGCGCCAGGGGTTGCCCTGGATGATTTACCAGACATTGACGTCGTAGTGATTTCTCACAACCACTACGACCACATGGATTTACCCACGCTAAAGGCGTTGGCAGCGATCAATCCAAGAACCCTATTTTTAGTGCCTTTGGGTAATGCTGAGGTGTTGCTCGATGCGGGGATCGAACGGGTCAGAGCGCTGGATTGGGGGCAAACGGTTGAACTCAATCATTATAAAATTGTAGCGCTCCCAACCCAGCATTGGAGTAAGCGCAGTCTCTTAGATACCAATCGTTCGCTGTGGTCGTCCTGGGCGGTCATCGGTGAATCAAAGCGATTCTATTTCGCGGGAGATACTGGTTATTTCAAAGGTTTTAAGGCCATCGGCGAACGCTATGGGCCCTTCGATCTGGTTGCCGTGCCCATTGGTGCTTACGCCCCTCGTGCAATGATGCGAGCCACGCACATGAACCCCGAGGAAGCGATGTTAGCGGCGGTGGACCTAAAGGCAAAGCATGCCTTGGCAATCCATTACGGTACCTTTGATTTATCCGACGAACCCTTGGCGGAGCCGCCTAGCAGATTTAAACAGGCAGCGTCAGTCAATGGCTATGATCCGAGCAAAGCCTGGATTCTAGACATCGGTGGCCAACGAAAATTTTAGCGATCTGACTCGGTGTATGTTCAGCTGCGTAGGTCGCGTAACTCATTAACGGCTCGGAACGCTTCCTCAATTGCGGTGTGGGTGTAGGCACTGGCTCCAGCATCTGAGTTAGCGAACGTAAGATTGCCGAATCTTGCTCTGGCCAATTCATGGGGCGCCTGTCCTGGTGCAAAATCCTCATCCCATAGATCGAGATACTCATGCGCATAGCCATGGGGCCAGCGGTTGACAGTAATTGCGAGGATATCTCGGTCGACATTAAATCCGGCATCGCCGAGGAGTCCCCCAAGGACCAAACGAACTTCTGATTCGTAGGCTTCAAAGGGCAAGGCGAGCATTTGTTCTCGCGAGGCTCTTAGTTGTGCCCTAAGATCAAGCGCCGATGCAGGTGGTGAGAGGCTTCCCCAGAAAGCCACCACTGCAGCACCAGGGTCATTTAAGGCGTGTTCATAGCCCCCGGTATTGATGCCGTTCATCAAAAAAAGTGAGGCGTGCATCCGCCCTGGACAGCTGACGCCGTGGATACCTAACTGGTCGAAGGGCTTTTTAGAGCGGATGAGTACATTGGTAAGGACGAGCGGATATTTGACCTGATAGGCCTGGGCAGCCTTTTGTTCGGCGGGTAAATCAGGACAGATGTAGGGCAGGATGGAATGGTAGCAGGCCATAACGGTATGACGTGCTTTAACTTCAAAGGCTTGTCCACCCTTAAGGTAACGGACGCCCACAAGCCCGCCAGATTGATTCACGCGGACCACGGTGCTCGATAAACGAATCCGCACCGATTGCGCGGCCTGATCGAGGGCGCCATAGTCAAATGCTTGGGTAGCAATCGAAGTAGCAGTGACGTCTTTTGCGACCGCAGGAATTAAACGGCTAACCAATAACCGCGCAATGCTGGCATTGCCATCCGGAAAAAACGCTGCTGGATAATCCCAACCTGATTCACTTGGGGTCTCGCCAATCAGATTGAGACCGGGTAAGCCATCGCCGAGGGCTTCGGCAACGGACAGACAATGGGCCTCAAGCCCCCAGGATCCATGACATGACTTGCTAAATAACTGTCTTGCCTCAGCACCAAGACCCCCGAGATCCCTAAGAAAATCGAAGTATCCGGTAGTCCTTAGATAATGAGTTCGAGCCTCTGGCGCGAGGTCCGCGAGCAGATCTTGCTGTAGGGTATAAAATCGCTTGAGTTGCGCTTTTGCCGTATCGCTGATGGGAAACTGGTCTAGAAATAGTAGCGGTGAAGTTGAAGGGGGACCTTTAAGGCTACAACCGGTAATTAATTGGTCTCGTCCAAAGGTTTCTGCATCGAACCATAGCGCATATGGGCTTTTACCTGTCCGGCCGTAATCAAAAGTAGATTGTGCCCTGAGGGTTTTGATATCTACGCCGAGATCGTTCATGAGGTCGGTCACGACCGGGTTAAATTGCCAATATTCAAGGTTGTGGGTGCCACCAATTCCTAAGTGCATCCGACCGCCTTGATGAAACTCGTTCCTTTTTGCGTGACCGCCAAAATCGTCGTGGTTGTCCAGAATTAGGATCTTTTTGTCAGGTCCAAATTGCCGTTGATAATAGTAGGCTGCAGCAAGGCCGGAAATGCCCGCGCCGACCACAACCAAATCAAAAATCTCGGGTAGCCGGCGGGGTTTGGGTGGCGGCAGCTGATCTCGGGTATAAGCATGAGCTGCTTCAAACGAACCAGGATGCGAGCCTCTAAGCTGTGTTCTGGTTGGTGGATAGCTAGCTTCTATCGGTTCAGCGGCTGCCTTTTGGCTTCGGGGCAGGCTCAAGCCGAAACCAAGCAAGCCAGCACCATGAATTAAATCGCGGCGGTGAATGCGCATCCCAAGCTCACGCTTAGGGTTCTTAGGTTCATTCACGGCTGTGGATTGCTTGGTCGCTAACCATTCTTACCGAGTAAAAATTTTAGGTGCCCGTCCAATTCGGCGCGCGTTTCTCCGCAAAAGCAAGTGGGCCCTCTTTAGCGTCATTTGAACTGAACACGGTTTTTTGGAGTGGCACCTGCATTTCCCAGAGTTTATCTTCCTCTACGCCTTGGGCAGCCGCGCGGACCAGGGCTTTTGACGCAGCAACAGCAAGTGGCGCGTTTTCAGCAATGCGCTCTGCTAAGGTAACAGCAGCTTCAAGTAGATCTTCGGGCGCCGTTAAGCCACTGAGCATACCAGCGGCCATCGCTTCTTCCGCGGTAATAGGCTCGCCCGTTAAGGCCATTTCCATCGCCTTTGCGTAGCCAACCCGAGCGGGCAAACGAAAGACACCACCTGCCGCTGCGAACAAGCCAACTTTTACCTCTCGAATACCAATTTTAGCTGCCGTAGAAGCAACCAATAAGTCGCAGGTCAAAGCAACTTCACAGCCGCCGGCGAGCGCAAAACCATTGATCGCGCCAATGAGAGGTTTTTTGGCACCCGTGCGAACAAATTCGTTGAGTGGACCAATGTCTTCACCACGTGCGAAAGCCTTAAGGTCCATGCCGGCGCAGAAGGCACGGCCATTGCCCGTAATAACGCCTGCGGTAAGGCCGTCATCTTCATCAAGTTCTTTTATCGCGTTCCACAGCCCATTGGACAGAGCGCCATTGATCGCGTTCATCGCATCCGGACGATTTAAGGTAATGATCATCACGCGATCACGGCGTTCGACTAGGACGGCTTGTTCTTCACTCATGGGTCAAATCCTTTCTTATTAGGCAATTGTGCGAACTCGAACCATAGCGCAATTGACGCTGGGGTAAAACTCCGTCTCGCTCAAAAACTCACTCGTGCCAAGATTTGAGAAGTATTTAAAAATCCAAAAGATAACCAAGGAATGCTGGTTGCTGAAGTTTGCTGACCTCTGTTAGGGTCAAAATCCTAACAAAACCAGATGGCAACGGAGGGTGAATAGATGTCCCACAGAAGCGCGCAAGAAACCATAGAACTGTTTTGGCAGATTCAAAATGATGGGGACTACACTCAGGTCGTGAAGCTCTTTGCAGAAACGGCTGTTTTGGTCGATCCTGTGTTTGGCGTCTTTGAGGGTCGAGCCGCAATTGCCGAATTTATGGCAAAAATGAATATTGAAATGCAGTCGAGACAAACCACTTTTAAAGCTATTGAGATTGCCGGAGGCGGTGATACGGCCTGGGCTCAGTGGCTTGCTGAGACGCCGACAGGCACCATCGAAGGATGCGGTCTTTATCGGGTTGAAGAGGGTCTTTTAACTTACTACAAAGACTATATGAATCCACCAAGTTCCGCTTGAGGCTTTAGGCAGGCGAGGCAGCGCCTGCATCGATCGTCATCCAGACTTGGAATGCCTGCAAGCTAGTTTTTGTATGGAGGGATGCAGATGTTAACGCGTAAATATGGGTATCTCTGGGATAACGCATCGGGCGATGTATCCGATGCTACAAGGCGCCTAGAGACAAGTGGTGCTTGCGTGGTCAAAGGGGTTTTTGACGAGGACGCTGTTGCACAGCTTCGGGAAGCCATTGACGAGGTGTTTGCAGTATTTCCGGCCGATCGTCGAAGTGAGTATCGCGCTCAACAGGCGGACCAGCAATTTCGATACGAAATGTTGAATCGAAGTAGTCAATGCCTAAAAGCCGTGGCCAACTCGACAATTCTTAGTACTATCGAGCCGCTTTTGGGAGAGGATTGTCATGTCATTGCCAACATGGCATGGCGAAATCCACCCAACCCGAATGATAGCGCTCAGCCCTGGCATGTAGATGGCGGTCCTCACATCCCCTTGCCGGCGGATGTTTTGTGGCCGCCGGAGATTCCCCACCCTGTGTTTGCGATCGGTTGCCATATCCTGTTGCAAGATTGTGCGCTGAACGATGGTCCCACGGGGTTTATTCCGGGCAGTCACCTGTCTGGGCGACCTCCGCCTTACCGCCAGGCGTTGGATGCAAACCTCACTTATCAAGGCCAAGGCGCAGTTCCCTTAACGGGTGAGGTTGGCGATGTTTTGTTATTTGTGTCTGATGTTTGGCACCGAAGAATGCCTACAGGCGCAAACGATCGCGGTCGGTATTTTTTGCAGGTGCACTATGCCCGTCGAGACATTCAGCAACGGCTTAAAACAAGTGATATCAGCCATCAGTTGAGTGATTCGATACTGTCAGATCTCGATGGCAAAGATAACTCGCGGTTGCGAACCTTGGTTGGGTTGCATAGTCCTGGGTTTTATGATGGCTAGGGTTTAATTTGCGCATCCTGACAAGGTGATCATCATTGCTTGTCTGCCAAGGCGCAGCCTACAAGCCTTTTAATCCGATGATTAAGCCAAGGTGATTAAAGCAAGGTGATTAAAGCCGATTATTTCGCAGCGGTGATTAAACAAAACGCGGCGACTCAGGCATAAACCCTTGGGGTTGGGTTTTTACTTGGCTTCGGCAAAGCATGCAGTGCCTGATCTATCTGGCGCCAGAGTGCGCTCTTAAGCCCAGGAACCGTCCGCGAAATGCGCCAATGTAAAGTCTAGTCCAATGAGCCCTGGGCAGGGCTTCTGCCGACGTATTCACAAATCGTCCGTTTAATTTTTTTTGCGACGATGGGTCACGCGCTAAAGTTCATTATTGACCAGCGGATGGTATTGTTAGGCTCCGATCCGAGTAGGGTAGTCTACCAAGTATTCAGACTAAGCCGGGGGTGTTGCGGCCTGCATTTTCGCCATTTCTTCCCAGCTCAAATAACGCGTGAGGCCGTCGTCATCGAAGAAGATGACTGGGCCGTTACAGATAAAAAGATACTCAGTATCTTCAAGTGCAACTGTCGCGCCATGGAGCACGCCGTTGGGTTCGTAGTCGTAGTCGCCGGCATTCAAAATGCCATCTCTGACTTGCAGCTTGCCTTTGATCACGAAGGTATGCGCATCTGAAAGATGCTTATGAGGCGACGCTGTGTAGCCTTTGTTCCAGCGAAAAAGTGCTGCCCAGCCACCACTTTCGGCGCCGGTCCAAAGCACTTTTGTCCATGCCTGACCCGGCTCTGTTTCGATCCAGGGCGCATCTGATCGCACAATAATATCGGCCAGCTGATTATTGATAGGAGTAATGTCTTGTAATGCCATGCTGTGTACCTGATAAGGAGTTGACGGTGTCAACATATACCCTTCTGCGTTGTGTTTAAAGTCAAGCCGAATTTGGACCTTAATGTAGCTAATGCGAGTTGAAAGATAGCAGACGGCGTGTGCGAGCAACTGATTGCTCGGTCGAAGGTTTAATGGTTGCACAATCGAGGATTCAATAACCGTTTACCGACTAGGTCGCACGGTCATACCAAGACATCCGTGGTCCGTTGGGCGTAGATTCAGCTAATCCGGTATTTTGTCGTCAGCTTATCGAGTCTGTTTATGGCTTCAAACAGGATGAGCTTTGTTGAGTTGGGCGGAAATCTCACGATTGCGGCAATGTATTTACCCCGGTCTTAGAGTAATTTTTTTACATGCTCGGCGCAGTCTTCCGCGGGGCTCCAGAACCAACCCTTAGGATCCCAGGCTCGGCCGCAAGTCATGTAAACGCATTGGCTGTACGCCCCGATCACTTCGTCTTTGCGACCAAGTTCATCGAGGGCGCGGGCTTTGGCCCAAAGCGCGAGGGCAACATCATTGATGAGGTAGTTGGCCTCTATTTTTGCGCGCGCCTTAGCGGAGACACGACCAGTCTTGGGACAGCGCTTACCGGCATCATGCATTCGCTTTTGTTGGTGGCCCGCTTCTGGTCCCCAGCGATCAAAGCAAGCATCAACGGTTGCCACTGCGGCTTCAGAGTCTTGGCTGGCAAACTGCTCAACGGCTCGCACAGCCCAAAAGGCTGAATCCCCTAGGGTTGCATCTGTAGAAATACAGGGATCTGCCTCACCAGCATTATTGGCGAATGCAGCCTTTGAGAAATCAAAAATCAAGAAAACGAGAGCCATAAGGCTCGCAGATAGATTAGGCCTAAACATGAAAGAGGTATCCTTAATTCATTGCTGAAGGGTGCATGTGCTGATCAGCCGTCGCAGAAGGGCACCGGGTTTCTGCGCGTTTGGTCAGGAAAGGCGACGCTCAAGGTAAACCTCAGCTTCTGGCGCGACCGCACTGGTCCTTCTTGCACTGGGCTCTGTCCTGACCAAAAGTCACGAAACATAGGTCGTTGAGCTACCCATGCGGTTAACGCTTCAGCGCGGAAAAACAGCGAGGCGCTAAAACTCTCACGTACTTGGCTCACGGTTACTTCATGAAGGATCCGTGTTTTTGGCGCAGCGCTCGCGGTATCTAAAAATTTCTGGGCCAACGGTGGGACCCAGCTGTTCGAATGGGGACGTTCATGAACGACCAGGCCTTCGGTTAAGCCCCTTCTGACAGCAGTGGCAGCCTGTATCTGGGCACATCTGGGCTTCGATATCTGCCGCGATTGATGACAACTCAGCGTCATTGCCTCGTGATGATTGGCTAGCTGAGTTGCACAATTGGCCTGGGTCAAGCGAGCCTCTCAGCGACAAAATCGAGAAAGGCATTTTGATTCTGCCAGTCGGTGGCGCAGGCAACGGCATCACCCGCATTGTCAATCATGGACTTGCCATCCTCCGTGATCGTGATGGGTAGCGTTTCCATCGTTAAAAACTGCTGACTAAACGCTAAATAGATCGCAACAATATCATAGAGAATAGAGCTCTGTTTTGTTGGATCGAGGGTTTTCAGCAATGGCCAGTCTGCAACTGCTTTAGCCCAACCCAGATGATTGGCGATAACCGCCTGGGTTAACGGATCTTTACTGGCAGCCACTCGCTGGAAGCGGTCACCCGCTAACATGACAGTGCCGCATGTATCCAGCGGCGTTATGGTCTTGTGCCAAGGCGCCTCAAAGACAGCTTTGCAGGCGAGCGCATGCTGCTTGACGTTAAATTCTCTCATGGGCTTAGGCGCGCCCAAGTAACCTCGCCGTAAACTGCCATGCATACCAATAAAGTCTGCCTTATCGGTGATGCTAGGTTGTCGATACAGTGCAGCCGCGATATTGGGTAAGGGACCAATTCCAATGACTTTTACGGGTGTCGGTGAGGCTTCGATGGTGTCACAGATTGCGCCAACGCCATCTAAGAAGACGTGACCTTGGTAATCGCTCAGGGCATAGTCGCCAAGCCATGCGGCGTGGGTGAGCGCATTGTGATCAAGGGGAATGCCGATGCCGATTGGGATATCGGTGCGGCCGGCAATCTCAAGCAATTTAGCAACCAATCTCGCTCGATAAATGGTGTCTCCGGTTGTCGTGGTGATGAGCTTGATATCGAGCTCGGGGCATTTGAGCAAAAAAGCCATTGCCCATACATCGTCGACGTCAAAGCCAATATCGGTATCTAAAATGACGCTGATAGCCATAAGATTTAGTCTAAGTTGAACTTGTCGAATACTGACAGGGAAGAAACCGACAGGCAAATTAACCGGGTAGATTAAGGTGTCGGATGTTTGCTGGTATCGCCCATCAATAGAACAAAGCGGGTGAATGACGCGATTCGCCTGGTAGGGACTCCGCAGCAGCCCCAAGACGCGTTAAGATTTAAAGAGGCATCGAGCTCACGTTAATATCGACTCAAAAAAACTGGGTCCTCATTAACAAAGCTGGTAGAGCAACAAAAGGTAAAACAATGAATGATGAAAACCCGTCCCCAGAAGAGGTGACAGCGCCAGAAAAGCCCTTAGAGTTTTATTTGCAAGCGTTACGTGAGCATGGATTTACCGTTTTGGATCATGTTGTTTCCGAAGCCGCGCTCAAAAACATACGGCAAGCGACCTATGCTCAGATTGCATTGCTCGATCCAGCGCCGCCAGCATTCGACGATCGCTTTGGTGTCCCCAATGGCATTGCATGGAGCGCAGATATCTGCCGTGCCGTGACCCATCCGGTGGCCTTGGCGCTCATTCGAGCCTACATGGAGACAGAAGCGATTCATTTTTGTCATCAGCCGGCAATGACCGTGCTGAGGCCGGCGAAAGACTTGATTGGCGAGCATCCAGAATCTGGCTGGCACAGCGATTATCCCTATCACCCTGATGTTTATCCTGAAGATAGGTGGGCAGATGACGCGGTTTATGGCGTCCAATTTAATATCTGTATTGATGACTTTCGTGCAGATAATGCCGGCACGCAGTTTGTACCAAATTCACATCGGCTTAAACGCTATCCACCGAAGGCTATGAATGAGGGTGGTACCAAAATGGGGGTGGCACCCCACGAAAACGTTGCTCAAATGCTAGCTCCAGCAGGTTCAGCGTTGATTTACGATTCTCGGATGTGGCATCGCGCGAGCCCAGAGTTGAATATCAGTGGCCAAGATCGATTGGCAATCCTAAATGCTGTCTGCCCGAGTTGGGTCAGGCCAATGGTAGATAAGAAACCAGGTATGAAGCACTTTGGTGCCTCAAACATGGCCGCCCAATTAGCACCTTCCGTTCGTGAGGAGTTAACCCGGCTTTGTCTAAGCGCCCATCAAGCGCCGCCAGTTGATGCGCCGGTCATTCTCGAAAAACCCGATGTGCCCAGACGCATCGCGATATAGTTCCGCGGTTACCTCAGCCAGACCAGGATCACATAGAAGCTTTGCGTCGGCTTTTCTTCGGCTTGGCATTGGCTTGGCCCTCGCTATTCGGCGTTCGGGTAGGCTGGTCTCCAGACGGGCCTCAGGGCGGGGCTGCCTTAAGCAGTGATCGTCCTGCCAGTTGGTCGGCGATGGGTTGTGGTGGATGCAGGTTTAAGTGATCTAACAGGGTAGGCAGCAAATCTACAATCGCCGGAGTCTCCTCTGCTTCAGCGATGACATTAGGATGATTTGTTGCAATCCAGGTTGTGCGCTCGCGAATGGTTTGACCACCATGGTCTTTCCCAGTCAGGGCGTCTCGCCCATGGTCTGTCGTGATTAAAATCAGCCAATCCTCGGGGTGGTTTTCTTGGCGCTCGCTAATAGCGGCTGAAACGTCACCCATTAGGTCGTCCATTAGCTTTATGGCGCTCGTCATTTCGGGACTATCTCCATACCGGTGACCGACGTCATCGGTATATTGCAAATAGAGCCAAGATAGGTCCGGACCGACCGAACCGAGGTGCGCGATGGCTCTGGCCGTGACCTCTGCATCAATAGCTTTAATATAATTAGCGGCCTTATCATGGGGAAACTGATCTTGCATGTGTTCCAAGCCATCGACGGCGTAGTCGATTTTGTGCCCACCCGCGGCGTCAAGGCCATCACCAATTAATTTTGTTCGGTTATCTTCCCAGGTCGAGTAAATCGCTGTGCTCAGATCCGGCCGCTGGGTCTTAGCAATGCGGAAAAAATCCCAAGCCTCATAATTTGGTGAATCAACATTATTATCATAGACATGATGAATATTGGCCCAAGTACCCGTTAGCATCGATTGATAGCCAACGGCCGATATGGTCGGGCTTTCAGATTCTGTGCCGGGGTCACCGCCGACATAGGCTCTCATATATCGGCCTTTTGCGGTAATACGATCTATGTTCGGCGTAGAGGTTGCCTCAAGACTGTCTGCAGGAATGCCATCGAGTAGGATCACAAGAACTTTAGGCGTTAGGAGCGTGTTATCGGCAGGAAGTTTTGTGGTGTAGGTCATAGCGATTACCAGAATGAGCTTTCGTGTGAGATTGAGCAAATCCAAAAAGAAGCTGTTCACGCCGCGCCTGCCTGTAGGATTCCGCTGACAATTGGCGTCTAATGAAGCCGGCATAAAGAAGTAGCGACCGAAAGAGGATGAGCTCATGAAAGCAGGATTTATTGGATTAGGCAATGTCGGGCACCATCTCGCGGGCAGCTTGGTTGCGACCGAGGGAATAGAGGTGATGGTTCGAGACTTAGATGAGACCTTAGCTCAACCCTTGATAGCCAATGGAGCTCAATGGGGCGCCTCAGCTCAGACGTTGGCAGCGTGGGCAGATTTTGTCATCACCTGTTTGCCATCACCAGCGATTTCTGCAGAGGTGATGGAAGGTAAAGCAGGGGTTTTAGCTGGGTTCAGCGAAAACAAAATCTGGATAGAAATGTCGACCACCGATGGTGACGAAATTAAACGGTTGCACGAACAGATACGAGCGCGAGGGGGTGATACCCTAGAAGCGCCAGTTTCAGGGGGTTGCCATCGAGCAGAAACTGGCAACATAGCCATCCTAGCGGCCGGGTCTAGATCGGCTTTCGAACGTGGGCTGCCTCTGCTTAAGGCAATGGGTAAGGACATTTTGCACACAGGTGATCTTGGGTCGGCTTCAATATTAAAAGTCATCACCAATTATCTGGCTTTTGCCAATCTCGTCTCAGTCGGCGAGGCCCTGACGGTCGCGTCGAAGTCGGGTCTAGATTTGGGGCTGGCTTATGAGGCTATCCGAATCTCATCAGGTAATTCGTTCGTTCACGAAACTGAAAGTCAAGTCATCTTAAACGGCAGTTATGACATTAATTTCACCCTCGATTTAGTGTTGAAAGACTTAGGGTTATTCCAGAGCATTGCCGATCAACAGTTGATTCCCTTAGAAATTTCACCTCTACTGCAGCGCATATTTGAAGACGGGGTTAAGCAGTTTGGTCCGCGAGCCTGGTCATCGATGATCGTGAAACGCTTAGAGGATGCCGCCGGCACAACACTGCGCGCTGAAGGCTTTCCAGCACGACTCAAAGACACGAGTAGTCGCACACAAGGTGCTGAAATCATACCCGGAAGCGGCTGAGCTACATAAGCTTGTTGCGGCTTACAAGCCTTGACTGCGATACTTTTCAACCACGGCCATCAATTCTATAAGACAGTTGTCTCTAAGTGATTCTAGCTCTTCGATCGAGCGCGACCCTGCCTGGGCTTGGGTACCTGACACCATGCGTTCGATGAGCGTATCGGACAATTCTGGCGCCTCGAGTTTCGTCCACGGCAGTTTTAGCGCGGGACCGAACTGCTCAAGCATGTGTCGCATACCTTGTTTTCCACCGGCTAGATGAAAGGTCAAGCAAGTTCCCATAAAAGCCCATCTGAGTCCCGGGCCATAGGTGATGGCGTTGTCGAGTTCTTCGGTGGTTGCAATGCCGTCATTAACCAGATGCAGCGCTTCGCGCCATAGCGCCTCCTGCAGCCGATCAGAAAGATAACCTTCGATTTCGTTTCGAACCCGTAAGGGCTTCATGCTCAGTTGCTCGTAAAATTTCGTAGCGGTTTCAAGGGTTGTAGAATGTGTTAACTGTCCGCCCACCACCTCAACCAGTGGTAGCAGATACACTGGGTTAAAGGGGTGGCCGATCAGACAACGGCCCGGATGCTGATAGACCGCTTGGATTTCGGTCGGTAACAAACCAGAGGAACTCGACGCGACTGGTGTCTCAGGGTCGGTAGCAGCATCGATTTCTCGATGCAGGGATTGTTTGATTAAGAGATCTTCCGGTGCCGACTCCTGTACAAAATCCACACCTTGGCAGGCAGTGCTCAGTGCTTCATGGCAATGGATCTCAGCTGGCTCAGGGGTTTGGGTTAAACCCTGCTGCTGCAGCAAAGGCCATAGTCTGCGAACATCTTTGTTCAATCGCGCTTGGAAGTCAGGCGCTGGATCCCAGGCATTGACCCTAATTCCGTGTGCCAGACAACGGATCGCCCACCCCGTTCCAATGACGCCGGTGCCGATAATTGCAATAGTTTGCATCAGAGTGTCCCCATAACAGATGGCTTTAGCCTACCAAAACTGGGTAGACGCCTAGGATAAAAATGGCAATTGCGAACGTCTTTGACAAAAAGTGCTCACCGCATCGGGTTGGCCGGTTGCAAAGGCGTCCTCAATATAGCAAGTTAGCGGCATCACCTCTATTGTGAATCCCAATGACAAGGGTGTGGCGTGCTCGACCAACATCAGGTCGAGAAAGTAATGCCTTCAACAAAACGTATGGTTGAGAACTATGAGAAATTTTCAATATGGGTGCCTGGTCATTGGCCTGACGCTCGTCATTGAGGTAGCAGCGGGTCAGTCGCTGCCATCGCTGCCAGACCGGTTTGACCACTTGGGACCAACGGTTCAAACCTTGCAGCATCCCGAGGGTCGTGTGATCCATTTTATCGATGATGGTGATCCCACAGGGCAGGCAGTGGTATTTACCGGAGGCTTGGGGACTTCGGTTCGCGCCATTCGGCTGCTGGATTTTCTACGCAGTTTTAGAGTGTCGTTAGGGCTTCGTTTTATTGCGGTTGAACGCAATGGTTTTGGTCAAACAGCGTTTGACCCGACGCTCACCATGATCAATTTCGCAGAAGATGTTGAACGAGTTTTGGAGTCACTCGAAATTGATCGTTTCTCAGTGTTTGGAATATCAGGAGGTGGCCCTTACACCGCGCAGATAGCGGCTCGAAATAGCGCGCGGCTATTGAGTGTGCATATGGCAGCGACACTTCCTAGCTTGGGTGGTAGAAATCGTTGTGGTGCAAATTCGCCAGGCGCAATCTACAGGCCCTTACTAGCGTTTCCGATGCAATACTTTGGATTTCCAAGTGACAGCGCGATTCACCGTGTACCCGGGCTCCAGGATACGGCATATGATGAAGGCGCCAGAGCCCATTTTTTGAGAGGTCAAATGGCGGACCCCGCGCCCTTGGATCATGAGCTGAACTTATATTGCCAGACCACTCCCCCAGACAATGATGCAGTGCGAGCGCCGGTTTATGTTTATGCGGGGCTAGATGATAGCTTGCTGGCAAGCATGTCACCCGCCGCCTGGCAGGAGGTTTATCCCAATTCAGAGGTGACGCTAAGGACGTATCCCGGCGAGGGTCACGATGTGCAGTATAGGCACCTCGATCAAATCCTTTTGGATCTTGCAGGATTTGGTGATCGAACGCTTGTCTGTCAGTCTGGGCAGCCGCGGTTGCTACCGAATAACACCGTGTCGGATTTGGCCGAGGGAGATCAGTTGGGCCTGTGCGCTTGGTAGGCAGGCATGTCAGATCTAGATTTTCAGGCGCTCGCCGCGTGAGCCTGGTCGCAGGAGCTGACTCGGGCTGTCATCTCGGCCAAACGGATTACCAGCGCCGATTCAAAATGCATCAACGATCGATTAAGGGATGGTCAATGGACAGGAGCTTAGTTACTTGCTGCGCTTAGTGATCCAGCGAATATTTGCTGCCTTTGTCACCTTAGGGGTAGTGTCGATGGTGGTATTTGCGGCCATTGAGCTCCTTCCAGGGGATGCCTGTCAGGCATTTTTAGGACAAATGGCCCAAGGACAGCGTCTCGCGAACTGTCGAGCCGAGCATCAGTTGGATAAATCGCCTATCGAGCGTTATGGCATTTGGGCGGCGGGTTTGGCCCAGGGGGATTTAGGTAACAGTATCAAGCGCAGCAAACCGTTAGAAGAAGTCATAGGACCGCGCTTTCGTAATACGGTGATTTTAGGTCTGACTGCGGCCGGGATCGGCATACCTCTGGCGATCGCCTTAGGGGTGATAGCCGCCTGGTTTCGAGAGCGAAAAGTGGATTTTTGGATATCTGGTGTGGCAATTTTTTTTATGACCATACCGGATTTTATTACAGGAACGCTGCTGATTTCCCTGTTTAGCGTTTGGTTAGGATGGCTGCCGGGGATTGTGATCATGCGCGTTGATGCGCCAATTACAGAGGTTTTTTCGCAGATCGGATTGCCAGTTTTAACCTTGATGCTGGTTATGATCGCGCACATTATGCGGATGGTTCGATCAAGCATGATCGACGTCTTGGCGAGTGAATTCGTGATGATGGCAACGCTAAAAGGGCTACCTCGATGGAGATTGCTGCTGCTGCATGCGTTGCCCAATGCATTGCTCCCAGCAATTAACTTGATCGCATTGAATATCGCCTGGCTGATGGGTGGTGTGCTTGTGGTTGAGGTCGTTTTTAACTACCCCGGCATCGGCCGTCTCTCGGTGAACGCGATCGCAGACCGTGATTTACCGCTGGTGCAAGCGATCGCACTGCTGATGGCAGCGATCTATGTGTCTTTGAACTTACTCGCAGATCTTTTGACATTGATGTTGAGCCCGAAGCTGCGAACCCAGCGAGTTCAACCATGAGTGGTGCTGAGCAAACCATGAGGCTTGTCCTTAGGTCGACGTCAGGCAAGGTGGGGGTGGCGCTTGTGATCTTTCATATAGTGTTAGCGATCGTGTCACCTTGGGTAGTGCCATACGATTTCAATGCGCAAAGCGAAGTGCTCGAGCACATGGGCCCGAGTCTCGCCCACTGGGGTGGGCTTGATACCTTGGGGCGAGACGTGTTCACACGTACGCTTTTGGGTGGCCGTGAAGCTTTGTTAGTAACAATCTTTGGTACCGCAATTGCCATGGTTTGGGGGAGTCTTTTTGGCATGTTCTCAGGCTTTAAGGGCGGTAGGACTGACGAGTTTATGATGCGAGCGGTGGATACCTTCTTAGCGATCCCATTCATGATTTTGCTTTTGTTGGTGATTGCAAGTTTTGGCAATAGCGTGATCGTGCTGATGCTGACTTTGGGCTTTCTTTACGGTATCGGAGTGATCCGCTTAGCGCGGGCGGCGACGCTGGGCGAGGTCACCAAAGATTATGTGTTGGCGGCTCAGGCGAGAGGAGAAAGTGTGTGGGTCATACTGCTGGCTGAAATCCTGCCCAACATCCGTGATGCGTTGATGGTAGAGGCTGCGATGCGCTGGTCTTGGATGCTGTTGGCTTTTTCAGCATTGTCCTTTCTTGGATTTGGCGTTACACCGCCGACACCAGATTGGGGGCTAATGATTGCCAATGCCCGTATCTATATGCCGTTAGCGCCTTGGCCGGTTTTGTTGCCGATGATTGCGCTCAGTAGCTTGATCATAGGGATTAATTTGATGGCGGATGCATTGGCAAAAAGCCTTGGGCTTGATCGCGTCCAAAGAATGCCTTTATGAGCCTGCCTCTATTAAAAATAGATGGCTTATCTATTGGCTACGAGGGTGCTGATGGTGTTGCGGTGCCCATTGTTAACCAAGTTGACCTGCAGCTGGAGGAAGGTTCGACCCTAGGTTTGGTAGGCGAAAGCGGCTGTGGCAAAAGCACGCTGCTATTGGCACTGATGGGGTATTACGATTCAGGCCTCGCGCGTTTAGCGGGAAAGGTTGCGCTGCTGGGTAAAGACCCCGGCGCCCTTAACGAGGCAGATCTGCAGCTGTTTCGCGGGGGTGATGTTGCGCTAATTCCTCAGAACGCTGGGCAGGCGCTGACGCCCACCCTGAAAATTGAAGCGCAAATGCTAGAAGCGCTGCGACTGCATACTCCGCTACCAGCTGCGTCTCGGCAAGACCGAATACTGCAGTTATTTGATCGGGTGCAATTGCCAGATCCTGCTAATCTGTTAGGTCGTTATCCCCACGAGCTTTCTGGCGGACAGCAACAGCGCGTTGCGCTTGCTATGGCTTTGGCAGGCAATCCAAAGGTTTTGCTCTTGGATGAACCAACGACCGGCCTTGATGTGACGACGCAACAAGCGGTTTTAGCATTGCTTTCAGAAATTGCCTTAGAGAGCCAAACGGCGATGGTATTTGTAAGCCACGACATCGGGGTGATTGGCGCAGTTTGCGAAAGGGTCGCGGTGATGTATGCCGGCGAGATTGTTGAACTAGGCGCTTGTAACCAAATTTTACAGCACCCTCGACATCCCTACACTCAAGCTTTGTTATCGAGTATTCCAAAACTTGGGCAAGCCTGGGCGTTTAAAGCACCAACCTCGATCCAGCAAGGGCAGGACAGACGCTTATCTGGCTGCGCTTATGCGCCCCGATGTGAATATGTTGGGCCGACCTGCCTCAAACAAAAACCTAGATTGACGCGGGATCAAGATCGTGAAGTTAAGTGCGTACAGTTATCGGAGATAGCACGAATGGTAGCGCCTGCCGGCGGGCACAAGGGCGAATCAAAAATGGTAGGGCAAGAGTATGTGCTGTCGGTGAACAACTTGTCTGTATCCTATGACCATACAGGTTGGTGGCCATTTGCTTCGCGCCAGGAGCGCAAGCTCACAGTTAGAGAGGTCAGTTTTGATATTGTGAGAGGGCAAACGCTAGGGTTAGTTGGGGAGTCAGGTAGTGGTAAGAGCTCGATTCTAAGAACGCTGATAGGTTTGCAAAAAAGTTTCGAGGGCGAAGCGCTGCTGCTGGATAAATTCGACCTTACAACGCCTGTTGCGCATCGATCTAAAGCGTGTCTGAGCAAGATTCAAATGGTGTTTCAAAATCCGGATGCTTCATTAAACCCAAGGCAATCCATTTTTGCCGCATTAGCACGACCACTCCGGATCTATTTTCGATTATCCGAACCAGAGATTAGAGCCGAGGTTGAACGGCTGATGGCTGCAGTGCAGCTGCCGATGGAATATTCTGCGCGTTATCCTGGGCAGCTCTCAGGAGGAGAGCGTCAGCGAGTGGCCATCGCCAGAGCGCTGGCGTCCAAGCCAGATGTCTTGCTTTGCGACGAAATTACCTCAGCGTTGGATGTGTCGGTGCAAGCTTCGATTATTCAGCTGCTTAAAGACTTAAAAGACGCTCAGGGTTTGACGCTGTTATTTGTCTCCCACGATCTGCCGGTCGTGATGGCGCTAGCCGATGACGTTGCAATTTTGCAGAGAGGTCAGATCTGCGAGAGCGGCCGAGTTGAGCAAATATTCAATGCTCCGGAGCACCCCTACACCCAGTCGCTCATCAAGGCAGTGTTGTAGCGCAAAATTGCGAATATCTAGGTGTCAGTCTGCACAGCCTTACTGATCTTGTACCAGCGCACCGCAAACTCCATGATTTCATCAAAGTTTTCAACATCGCGGCTGAGCGCTCGATAGTTCACGTAGTGGAAGGGCATAAAACTCCCACCTTCTTCAAATAAAATGCGTTGAGCATCCCAGTAAAATGCTCGACGTTGCTCGAAATCGAGCTCAGCGCGAGCAGCATCCAAAAGTTGATCAAAATCAGGACGATTCCAGTAAGTTTCATTCCAGCTACCACCGGAACGATATAATTCGTTGAGGAATTGATCAGCTGGTCGATGTCCCCAGTAGCTGATGCAAGCGGATTTGGTTAGCCAAACATCGCCGTAATAACCGTCCGCTGGCGCCACGATAATGTTGACGTCGACCCCAATTTCGGACAACTGGCGTTGGTAGACCTCAGCAAAGGGGATGCCGGTTGCGAACAGTGCCGTAGTGTATAGATCAAAGGTCAAGCCGTCGGCGTAACCGGCCTCTGCAAGCAAGCGCTTAGCCTCAGCCTGATCTTGCGGGCAGGTCGCATGCAGACGATAACGGTCTCCCGGCCAAACCGGTGCATCGCAAGCAATTTCAGCGCCGCCCTTACCAATTGCTGTATTAATAAGCTGCTCTCGGTCGACAGCGATGCGAAGGGCTTTCCTGACTCGAGGGTCATCAAAAGGCGCCATATCAGTACGAAAGGCAATTAAATTCATGTCTCCGGTGGCAAAGCGTTGGATCTGAAATTTTGGGTTGCCACCAAACAAGGGCGCGAGACGCGGGCTAACCCGCTCAACGTAGTCAAGCTGTCCAGAGAGCAGCGCTTGCATCCTGGCATTGGCATCGTTGACGCCGATAATTTCGATCGCATCTAGCCCTGGTGGCCCTAGGAAGTAATTAGGGTTAGCGACGACCTTACTGATACCTTCTGGGTCATTGACGGCGAGTTGAAAGGGACCGGTACCAATGCCGGAATCTCGAATGCTCAGGCCAACGCCATCGGGAATGATTCTGGCTCGATAATCCATGAGTAAAACGGGGAAATCTGCGTGGGCTTGCTTTAGATGAATATCAACGGTCAGTGGGTCAATAATTTCGACTCGATCCACAATGCCCAAAGTCGATATCAATGGGGAATCGAGCTTTGGATCTAACAAAAAGCGAAGGGAGTAGGCGACGTCGCTGGCATCAAAGGCAGAACCATCGTGAAAGGTTACGTTGGGGCGCAATTTAAATCGCCATTGGTCTGCTTCGTCATTACTAGACCAAGCCAGTGCGAGATCTGGCGAGGGTTTGTCGTTAGAATCTGGTCGAACCAACCGGGAATATAAAAAATAAATCGTAGGGGTGAATCGGTTTGGGTCATAAGGGTTTAAGTTCTCAGCACCGCCATACTCAAGGGCGTGCGATACTCTAAGCGTGCCAGCGCCCAGACCATGACTGGAAAAGGTCAGGCCGATGGCGCAGCTTAAGCACAGGCTCCACCAAAGAGTTTGGCGTTGGATAAGCAAAGGCATTCCGCGCATAGTCGAGGGCCGCATTAATTGAAAAAAGGTTATCGGATGAAAACAGTATACCGCTTTCATTGGCGTTCGGTTTTTTATGTTTTTGGGGTTCTATTCTCGATGGCAGCAGACGCCACGCCTGTTGCAGTAGATGCTGTCGAAGCCGAAGGCATTGACCCAGATCGGCTGCGGCGGCTGGATACGCTTGTTGATACCTATATCACCGAGCGGCGTGTGCCTGGAATGACAGTCCTGATCAGCCGTAACGGAAAGATCGTGTATGAAGCAAACCAGGGTGTGATGGGATTGGACAACCCAGCGCCCATTGCTGCCGATACAATTTATCGTATTTACTCTATGACGAAGGCGGTTACCGCGGTTGCTGCACTCATTTTGTACGAAGAAGGCCGCTTTCATCTTTATGATCCGGTGGCAAAATATCTCCCTGAATTCGCCGACATGCAAATTTGGCAGGATGGCCAGTTGCAGCCTGCGAAGCGTCCAATCACGATGCATCAGTTGTTTACCCATACCGCGGGTCTGAGTTACGGGTTTCGCGGAGACCATCCACTTCGGAGCAGCTTCGATGCATTAGCGTTAGAAAAGAGCCCCAATCTTGCGGAATTTACACGCCGCTTAGCCAAGTTGCCGCTAGTATTTGAACCGGGAACAGCCTGGGGCTATAGCTATGCGTCAGAGGTGTTAGGTGCGGTTGTCGCCAAGTTATCGGGTCAGTCCCTTGAGGCATTCTTACAAGCGCGGTTGTTCAAGCCGCTGAACATGCGAGACACAAGCTTTGAGCTAGTAAAAAACGCGCAGTCGAGGCTGGCTTCAAGTCATATCTGGCACGATGCGCAAGCGGGTATGACGCTTACACCGGCAGCACCTCAGAACCCTGGGTATCGTTTAAAGCCTTACGATTCTGGCGGCATGGGGCTATTTTCAACGGCCCGGGACTATCTGAATTTTCTTGAAATGCTGCGTGCCGAGGGCCGCTTTGGTGAGCAGCAAATTTTGAGCCCTAAAACCGTTAAGTTTATGACGAAGGATCACCTCCCTCGGAGGATTACCGATGCCAACATAGGACCTGATCATGACCCGGTTTTAGGTCTTGGGGGCGGTCATGGGCTGGGAATCGGCGTGTATATCGACCCCGTCCGCCGAGGTGTGCTGTCGTCGGTGGGTGAGAATAATTGGGGTGGGGTGTCCGGAACTGTGTATTGGCTAGATACCACCGAGGAATTGGTGGTAGTTGCCATGGTGCAGTTGTTTAACTCGCCTTGGCGGCTCCGAGATGATTTATCCGTTGGCATCTATCAAGCGCTCTCGAAGGTGTATGAATAGCTTGATCGGGCAGGTCGTGAGTTGCTGAGTGCCCGGCCCCAAAGAGGTCGGGGCAGAGGGTACAACGAGGCGCTCAGGCGCGCTTTACCCTAATGGCTCGCGCTTGGTGAGCCCTAGCGCGGTCCGGACTTCGGCCGGGGTCATAATGCCGACGCCCATTGCCTCGACGATCCCAACGGCTTTCGTTACCAATTGCGCATTGGTTGCGAGGGTCCCGCGCTCGAGCCAAAGATTATCTTCAAGTCCGACTCGGACATTACCTCCAGATAACACCGCAGCCGCGACATAGGGCATTTGGTTGCGTCCAATCGAAAATGCCGAGAAGGTCCAGTTTGGGGGTACATTGTTAACCATCGCCATCAAGGTATTAAGGTCATCTGGGGCGCCCCAAGGAATGCCCATACATAGTTGCACCATCACCGGATCAACAATCAATCCCTCTTCGACCAATTGCTTGGCAAACCAAAGATGACCGGTGTCAAAGGCTTCAATTTCGATCTGAATACCCAGATCAGTCATGCGCTTTGCCATGGCTCGCAGTGTTCCTGGCGTGTTGGTCATGATGTAATCAGCTTCTGCAAAATTCATGGTGCCGCAATCGAGCGTTGCGATTTCTGGTCGGCAAACCTCAAGATGGGCGACCCGCTCGGCGGCCCCGGCCATATCGGTGCCCTCGGGATTAAAGGGTAGGGGCATCTCAGCAGGACCGAGGACAAGATCCCCGCCCATGCCCGCGGTTAGGTTCAACACAACATCAACATCCGATGCGCGAATTTGCTCGGTTACAGCGCGGTAAAGGTCAACCCCTCGGGCGGCGGCACCTGATTCTGGATCTCGCACATGGCAATGCACGACCGCGGCGCCGGCTTTTGCCGCATCGATTGCTGATGCTGCAATCTCTACGGGGGTTCTCGGTACGTGCGGGCTGCGATCCTGAGTATTGCCGGAACCGGTGATCGCAGCGGTGATGAACACTTTTTTCTGCATAGCCAGGGGCATGTTAATTCCTTGTGTTGATTAAGGTTGCGGTTGCCCGCCTTTGGGTAACCCGAGCGAGTGAATAGATCTCATCTCGGTCGATATAGATGCCTTGCAGATGCCTTGTCTGTGCTTGGTTAAAAGCGTCACGGCCGTGCAGGATTCTCCGATTATCGAAGCACAGGATATCACCGGCTTCAAGTTGAAATCGGATTTGAAAGCGCGGGTCGGCGGCCAGCGTTTGGAAATGCCTCAATGCCTCATAGGCCCTTGGTATATCGTTGTCATCCATGTTGGGAAAAGCTTTGACGGGATAGAAAGCCCGAATGGTTGGGATGATCGACCCAGGTGTGTAATCGATGATAGGCCCTGACCAGCGGTGATCTAATGCAGGCCCACGGTTAAAGAATATCCACTGCAAGGTCGTAAGCGCCTCGAGCAGGTCAGGCGCGGCCTGCGCTAGGTGGTCGATGATGGCGAGGCTATCACAAAGTGTGGAGAACCCACCCTCGGCCTCATTACAAAGGCAATGTAAGAATTGAAAACCTGGTGGAGTCTCTCGGGTCGGTAGGTCTGTATGCGGTCCCAATCGGTGGCTGGTGTTAGCGGTGGAGTTAGTGTCATTTTTACCTGCAAATGCGGGCTCCGATTTGACATCCCATAAAGCGCCGAAATTACTGTCTCTCACTGGGCCAATTTGCGCTGCCAGGTGCTTTAAATAACCGGAAGCGGTAGGGGCAGCGGTGAGCTTCGTGACACCATATTTGAGTAAATCTAGCATCCAAGCGGCGGTGTTTTCATAGGACGTGAAAAGGTGATCTACCGAATGGCTAGGGGGTGCAGGCAGGCGCGCAGCAGTCCAGGCGCTAGGTTGTGGTAAGAACGCTTTAGGTTGATGCAGGCCTTCGGCGATGTGTCTTAGCCAACCACTATGAAACCGCGATGTATCAGCGTTATTCCAGATAACCAACAGATGTCCGAGCGGATCAACGGATGCGCTGCTCAAAGTTAACTCGACATCGAGATCTGCAGGGTCAATGAGGCCCTCACGGGTCGCATGATCAACGCGGCCATTGGAAACATCGTTTTCTTGCAACCACAAGTAATAGCAGGATAGCTGAGTACTATCTGACCAGCTAACGGCAAGCGCATCCTTGTTGATCGAGATCTCTACCGTTGCTATCGAAGCCTCAGGGTAGTGATAAAAATCTGGCGTTAACGGTGGTCTCTGCCCCATGACATTCTCCTA
>Ga0181585_10000381_pt1 | contig 36508 bp, 37 predicted proteins | sample 071ome_29_FD_132469 | JGI IMG/M metagenome (GOLD analysis project Ga0181585, IMG submission 132469) | Coastal salt marsh microbial communities from the Groves Creek Marsh, Skidaway Island, Georgia - 071407BT metaG (megahit assembly) | ecosystem: Environmental > Aquatic > Marine > Intertidal...
ACCTACTGCATCGCCAAACACAACACCTGATGCTGTGCTTTGATCTGCATTGTCTAGTAATACCCATTTGCTTGTTGATGCATTATATTTGTAAATTTTTGGATATACATCTAATTCATCAGTATCAATCCAAACATCACCATCTACAAGTGCGTTGCCGGCTGAGTTAGTTGTTGGCTCACCTGACACCATTTGTAGATCTCTTAAACCACCTGATGCTACAGAAGTTGAATCATATCTATCTTTTGAGTTAGCATAAGCCAACCATTTCATAGTGCCGCCATCATTTTCTGCAATATATATGTCAGCATCTTGCTGAGTTTTATACCACATAGTTCCATTTACTGGATTTGATGTTGGTGCTGAAGCTGATGCTTCATATGTTGCATCTGACCAAAGTGATTTATAATAAAACGCTGTTGATCCTGATGATATATTATCAGTAAATCCAAGATCTGCTGTTGACACACCTTTAATATTTGTGTCGTCTGCACCATCTTGAATGTATACTGCATATCCGCCTGATCTTGTAATTCTTAAGTACTGTCTTGTAGCACTTACATAATCAATATCAGCTACAATGTTTGCTGAAGCTAGTGCAGATGTGTTATTAATTGCAGTAACAATGTCACTCAATGTAGCTGGATTACCAGCACCTGCTGACGCTGTAACTGTAATTGTTTGACCATTTAATTCAAATCTAATTGCTGTATTTGAACCACCTGTTGCAACACCACCGTGTAATGATGTAGCGTTACCACTTGCTACAGTTGATACTCCTGATCCTCTAACTCTTACTTCGTATTGAATTTCTGGAGTAGCTGAAGCACCACTGTATGCTTCAATTGAAGTTTTACCAAAACTTGATGATGATAATGTTGATGCAGTTGATGTAAAGTTTGCTTTTAATTCACTTGCAATATTACCGTCTTCGAAGTCATCAAATCTAACGTATACATCATTAGTTGCTAAACTACTACCTTCTGTGGCAGTTGCCGCATCATCTCTTGAATAAACGTTAGCAGATATAGTTGACCACGAACCTGTTCCAGTACTGTAAGATTTCATTACAATGTTTGCACCTTGGCCTCCAGATGTTGATTTTAACCAAACATCTTTATAGCTACCAGATGCGGCTACAGTTGGTGCTGTACCTGTACCTGGCTGAATGTAAACATTGGCACTTGTTGCTGTTCCCCATGATGGTGATCCAACAACTTCCCATGTACCTGAGACTTTTTGATAAAGTCTAGCTGGTGAAGTTGAAGCCACTAGTGCATAATCTAAATCTTGACCGTAAGTTGTAGCTGGGTCACCGTTACTAGCAACATTTCCACCTGCTGTGCCTGGTGTGTCAAGTAACACTGTTGGTGTTAATTTTTCCCAGTCACCTGATGTTGTATTTGCTGTAAACAGACCCCAGTCTGTATTAACTGTGTCTAACCAATATGTTCCATTTGCTGGAGCAAGTTTTGGTGCTGTTGATGAACCTTCTAACTGATCTAAATCAACGTCTGCTCTGATAACATACGCTCTGTTAGAGATTCCTAAATATGAATAAGTTGATAGCAAACCATATTCATTTCTTTCATCACCATGTAGCATTGTGCCTTGTAATGATTTAAATGATGGTTCGCCAAAAGTTGTAACCAGTTCTCGTTGCGAGGTAACCAAAAATGGTTTCCCTACATTAGCTGAAGTTGTTCCAACAGCAGTATTGCCTGTGCTTGGATCTGTTTTGTCCTGTGCAGTAGCAACAACTACTAAAGGTACTGTACCTTGACCAGCTGATGCATACATTGATTCGTCAATGACTGAAACTGATACACCTGGTGATACTAAAGTTGGCATGTTTTATTCTCCCTACTGTACATAAGCACTATATTGTGCTTATATCTATTAATCTATATTGATATTTAGCCATTATTGATAAAAAATGGCTTAACTACGTTCCCTTTAAAGGTATTAAATAACTATAGTATGACCATGAAAAACGATTTAAAACATATTAGACCTTTATGCGTACACTGTAAAATTAGGCCGGCGGCTTTTAACTATAAACGCAATGATAAAATATATTATAGGAAAAAGTGTGATCAGTGTATAAAAACAGAAGCTGGGCAAAAAACAAAATACAACTATTCCTGGGTTAAAAGTGGTTATAGAAAGAAAAGTATATGTGAAAAGTGTGGTTTTAAATCTAAGCATCCATCACAAATGGATGTTTATCATATTGATGGTAATTTAAAAAATTCTAGTTGGGATAATTTAAAAACAATATGTGCTAACTGTAGTCGTATTAAAAGCATGGAAGAAATAGGATGGTCTCAAGGAGATTTACTACCAGATTAGTAAGTACAAGTTACTTTAGTTTCGGGTTGAATTTGGTCTTGTAAAGGTTTTTCAATATCAAAATCATTGTTTACTGTTGCAGACGGTTTAAACTCACAATCTGTAAGTGTTCCTGCACAGGCACTTAATATCAGTAAAAAACATAATAAAATTAATTTCATGCATGATATTTAGTATGGTAGCAGTGCCCGGATTTGAACCGAGATCAGCCAATTATCTGTTGCTACGGAGTATAAGCCCGCTGTTTTACCATTAAACTACACTGCTATAATTGGTGCCTCCAGCGAGACTCGAACTCGCACGACTGTAAGTGTCGACGGATTTTAAGTCCGTTGTGTCTACCAATTCCACCACAGAGGCATTCATACTAATCACATTTTAAAATCAAACGTTGATTGCAGATCTGTATTAGGTTTAAACTTTTTATCATGTTCAATGTCTTTATAAAAGTTATCTACTTTTTCTTGCTCATCAGCTGATAAAAAAGGTTGTCGATTAACTGCATCATACGATGGATATCCTTTTTCAAACACAGGTTCTCGTTTCTGTTTTTTATCGTCTGGTGCATATTCATTAAGTTCAAACACTTGACACATCATATCATCAAGATCATCAAATCTATGTTGATACAGTGTTTCTAACGCCATTAGAAAATTATCAAGTTCGTCCCATGTAAAATCTTTTTGATTGTAACGATCACGTAAGAGTCGAATATCTTCTAATACCCAACTGGCTCGCATAATTTTTTCTTCAAGATCAAAACGATCAGCCATTATTCTATACTCCTTATATTAAGTATACATTGTATTCTACCTATGTTTTAAGAAAATTTCGAAGTTCTTTCATACATAATCTGCTCAAGTCTTTAGTGTGATAAATTATATATTCTTTGGAAGTTGTGTTGTAAAAACCTATTTGGTCAACACGGCCGTCTTTTTTATTTTTATTGATACATGCCTCAATGTGCTGAGGCTTAGACTTCTTCACAAGGCCAAAAAATTCGCTAACGAATTGCTCTGACATTTTTTTGTTTCCTTCTGTCTGTAAATGGAAGTTTCTAAGTGTTTTATTATAGTACGATAGGTTAACTGTTCTGTCAACCTTTTTTGTGTGATTTTATTTTTTCAATAACTTGTTGAGTTTGCAAACGAAGATCTTCTATTGTAGAATTATTATGAATCTCAAAGTCAATTTTTTGATTTACCCAATCCCATTCACTTTGATGTATACCCATATCCGATAAACTACTTTGACTAAATTGATCACCTGACGCGGCTTCAACTGCCATCGAATACCAGTGAGGTTCTTTTCCTCTTTGTACTTTTACAATAAAACCACCAAGTGCTTTGATCAAGCCAACTTCGTTTTTAAAACGACAGTCACTGATAACTGTAGGTTTCATACCGCTGGCAACATATCTATTTTCCATACTGTAAAGCCAAATATTTGGATTAAAGCTGTCTCTAAAAACTTCAGTTCCAACTAATTGGAGTGCAAGTCTAGGGGTAAACTTTCTAAGACCCAATTTACTGCTCCACCATGGATCAATTGATTCTCTAAATGCTCTGCTTTGCGGTGAGTCACCTTCAAGCATATTACGAGGCCAGCCAAAAACATGTGCAACAGCATCTTTTAAAGGGTCGGCAAAAGACTCATGCTTATAACCGCTTTCTCTAAAAACTTCTGCTACAGTATCTTTGCCTGCACCTATGAAACCAACTATTCCTACAATCATAAGTTTATATTAACAGTAAATTTATATTTCGTCAAGAGATTTTTTAGATTTTATCCAATAACAAAAGTTAACGGATCTTCGCCAGTACCATAAGTTTCAATTTCTCTTTCAAGTTTTTCTATAGATGTTTGTGCTTCATTTTTTAAATCTGCACCATTTAATGAAACTCCTCCAGCGGCACCTGGTAGTGTACTGTATTTGCTGTATGCTTGGCCTAACATCATTTTACATTGTGCAAGAGCATAATCTCTTATCCAAGGTCTGCTGTATCTTTGATCAATCAAAGTTTCAACTGGTTTTTCCATATAAACTTGTAATAATACATTTTCTTTTTGTCTAGGTCTTCGCATTAATATTAGTTTATGCTTTTCTGTGACATATTTAAAGTTTAAATATCCACCAAATAGTCGTTTAACTGTTTCTTGGTATTGAGCAAAAGCGTCCCATGTTAGTAATCCGCCAATTCTTCCACCTTGTAAAAAGTAAAGATTAGTGTATGCTAGTTCAAATGGATCTAAATCTACTGAACTTGATGACCCTGCTACAGATCTTCTAAATATTTCTCTAACTTCAATTACTTCAGATGCAAGTGTATATTCTTGCACATCTGGCTGTAATTCTAAATGAATATACGCTTCTTCGGTGGAATTTGAACTTTTTTGCCTATATTTGTCAACTGCAAGATCAATAGCCTGATCATAGTGCTTTGGATCCAGCTCGACATCTACCATACCATCGCCCAAGATGTTACGAATATCTGTTATAAGCTCTTGTCTGTTTGTTTTCTTTGTTGCCATGTTAATACTATTTATATAAAGAGACAAATACAATAAATACTTTTACAAGGATTAGATATGCCAAGAATTAGCTTATGGAAACCAGATAAAGGTAACGACTACAAATTAATTGATCGTGTAGTAAAAGAACACCTGTATGCAGGCGGTACGGGGGTATTTGTACACAAATACCTAGGTCCCCACGTGAATACAGACAGTATTTCACATGATCAGCCAAAGAATAGCACAGTTGGACCTGCTAATATACAAGATTTATTGTTTTTAGAAAACCGTGATAGAAAATATGATACAGATGTATACGATTTGAGAGGAAGTTATTCTCTTAATGATCAAGATTTTGATTTAACACAATTTGGATTATTTCAAACCAGTGATGTAATTTATATCACGTTTCATTTAAACAGCATGATTGAAAGCCTTGGCAGAAAGATTATGCCAGGTGATGTTTTTGAATTACCACACTTACGAGATGATCTAAGATTAGAAGCGGCTATGATAACACTATCTAACAAGCCAACAAAAAAATTTAGAAAAGGGGAAACTATCACTGGCGGAACATCAGGTACAGTTGGTACTGTTATTGAATATAATCACAATGCTAAAACATTAAGAATTACAACAGATGGTTTGTTTAGTGTTAACGAAACTATTACTGGTGAAACAAGCACTGCAACAGAGACAGTATCTTCATTTACACCTTCACAGAACTTAGCTATTAATAAATTTTATGTTGTAGAAGATACTGCTAGAGGACAAGAAGGATACGACCCAGGATGGTGGCCGCATGTATGGAGATGCAAAGCAACTGCAATGCAAGATACACAAGAATTTAGAGATATACTTGGCAGTGGTGAAAACGCTGATGATTTAAAAAATATTATTTCAACTTACCAGTCAGAAATTAATATTAATGATGCTGTAATTAACGAAGCAGAAAGACATGTTCCAACAAAAGGAGTAGATGTTGGTCATTTATATGTGTCTAAGGAAGATATGCACAAAGTTAATCCAAAAGCACAAGACGGAACACCAGGTAAAACTATTTCAATTGCTCATACCGGAAACAGTTTTCCAAGTTCTTTGCAAGAAGGTGATTATGTTTTACGTACTGACTATCACCCAAGTAGATTATTTAGAAAAGAAGGATCAAGATTTATCAAAATTTCAGATAATTTAAGAGGTCTATATACATCAAGTAATAAGGGTCTTGATAGTTTTATTAACAATACTTCATCTTCATCAGTAACTGACGATGGACAAGAGAAACAGAATTTAAGTAAGGTGATACCACCCAAGGCGGATTAAAATGAAAACTATAAAACTAATTAACGAATATTTGTCATCTTGTTTGCAAGATGATAAGAAAAAAATGAAAATGACCTATAAAAAGATTTTAAAAAAATCTCTAAAAGGTAAAAATACACAGGTGGCTGATTAATATGGATTATTGGTACGATCAACAGATAAGAAGATATATCTTACAGTTTATCAGAATTTTTGATAATTTTTCTATTCAAGTTGGAAAAAAAGATAATTCTGATAGTGAATCTTTTATTAGAGTTCCAGTAAGATATGCTGATGCATCAAGAATGGTTTCGCATTTGCAAAGACATAATTCAGAAAATGTTATGAACTCAGCACCGTTTATGTCTGTTTACATTGCAAACTTACAACTTGCTAGAGATAGGTTGCAAGATCCTAGACTAGTAGATAAAGTACAAGTGTCAGAAAGAAAATATGATAGTGCTAATGAATCATACTTACATGAAATTGGTAACACTTATACTGTTGAACGATTTATGCCGGTGCCGTATAATTTAAACATGGCCATTGACATATGGTGTTCTAACACAGATCAAAAAATGCAACTGCTAGAACAGATTCTTACACTGTTTAATCCTGCTGTAGAACTGCAATCAAACGATAACCCTTTAGATTGGACTAATATTACTAACGTAGAATTAATTGATATCAATTGGAGTTCAAGAGCTGTTCCGCAAGGCGTAGACACGCAACTTGATGTTGCAACTTTAACTTTTAGTTTACCTATCTGGATTAATCCTCCAGCAAAAGTTAAAAAACAATCAATTATTAAACAGATTGTTGCAAGAGTAAACAGCACAGAATCAATTGATGATTTAGATTATGATCCTAGATTTATTGACTTTTTTGAACAATTTCCAGGACAAATATCAACACAAATTATTACACCAGAAAATGCACAGATATCAATTAGTGGTAACGAGGTTACTTTATTAGGTGCCTACGGTGCTAATGAAAATGAAAGCTGGAAAGAATTTTTAGATGTATATGGTCAATTACAAGATGGCATATCAAAACTAATATTAAATCATTCTGATGATGTAGAATCAACTAGTGATTTAATATATGGTACTTTAGCATATCATCCTACAGAAACAAACAAACTATTATTCACATTAGATACTAGCACACTACCATCAAATACACAATCTGCTATAGATAAAATAATTGATCCTGAAGTTACATATCCAGGTAATACATTACCACTGGCTATGAGCGGTCAGAGATATCTAGTTGTTAATCCAATAGTTGCAGGACACACTGGTTTTGGGTCTTTTACTTGTGAAGAAAATGATATCATCGAATATAACAACGGAACATGGATTAGAGTATTTGATGCATCTGAAACCACTAGTGCTGAATACGTCACAAACACAACAACAGGCATACAATATAAATGGACCGGATCACAATGGATTGATAGTCACAGAGGACAATATAATCGAGGATACTGGAAATTAGAACTTGCACCATAGACATGAAATATTGTACAATAACAAAAAAGGAATATTATGTACACTGCGGTCGGAACAACATTTATTGCAAAAGATACAAAAAGAATTTTACTTAACTTAAGAAGCGAAGAAGTTTCTTATCCAAACACATGGAGCTTCTGGGGTGGCAAAATTGAAAAGAATGAATTACCACTAGATGCTTTGAGACGAGAGTTAAAAGAAGAAATGGGATTTGTTCCACCTATGGAAAAATTAAATCCTTTAGATACTTTTCAATCAAAAGACAACGGTTTTAAATACTATACATACGTCATTGTTACACCCAAAGAATTTATTCCAACATTAAATAATGAAAGCAATGGCTATGCTTGGGTAAAGATTGGTCATTATCCTAAACCGTTGCACAACGGTGCTAAAATTACACTAGGTAATAACGACAATATAAAAAAACTTTATAAGATACTTGACCAAAATTAAATACAGTTATGGGCAAAGTATATCATATACATCAAATTAAATTAATTGAAGGTTTTCAACAGTTTGAAAAGAATCAAACTGTAAATAAAGATCTTGCATCATATTTAGATAAAAACGGTATTTCAAAACAGAAGTTCTATGACTTTTTTTCAAACCTATCAAGAAACGATGTTAGAGAATATTACAAACTTATTGTGTCTGCTTTTCAGAAACATATAAACAATTCTGCAGAACTTGATCTGCAACTAAGATACGATTTAGAAGATATTTATTATACTATAACAAACAACTTAAAAACATGTGATAGAAAATATATTTTTCCTTCTGTTTTAAAAAAATATCATAAAAATATAAATCCAGTGCGAGCTTTATATTTTGAAATACAAGAAATTGATATTATTTACGATAAAGATAATGCTGATCATAAATTTGTTATTAGCAAAATTAAAGATAGAGAGTTTATTGAAAAATTAATACAAGATATTAAATCAGATCTTAAATCATTAAACGAATTAGAAAAAAGATATATTCAAACTAAAAAAACATTTGAATTTTTTTCTTTTCCAATGACATACTATCATACACAAGAAATGAAACAAGATATGAAAAAATGGAGTGCTATTTTTTTAGAATATCAAATAAAATATAGCGATAAAAAATTTAAGTACGACTAAATTACACAGTATATTAATCTAATTAAATTTTCTGTTTCATCGTCTTCTAAAGATTTACCAATTACAAAAACTGAATTACAAATGCCGTCATGTGCTTCGGCAACTCCTGATTCGTCACTGGTCACAATCAAGTCGCCTTTTGCTACTGGTCCTTTGACAAGAACAGGAACTTTACCTCTTAATGCTACTGGTACCGTCATGCCTTCTTCACAACTGTTCATTAAGTATGCTGGTTCATGTGAAACCACTCCGGCCACTCTATGATCCATTCGTTGTGTTGACGCTGTTACTTCTGCATCTCCACCAAACACAAGAACTGTACCTCTTGAATATTCAGCATCTGTTGTATAAAGCTCAGCCAAGTCAGCATATTGAGCCGTTGTTGCAGTTACAGTTGCAACATTAGCCTCAATGTTTGCTAAAGAAATATTTGAAACTAGTGTTGTTAAACTAGTAATTGCATTTGATGTAAAAAATTTAAATGTGTCTGAAGATTCTTGCCAAATCATACCAGCATGATCTTCAGTACTACCTCTTTCAATTAATATACCACTATCAACTGTGTTATTACCAGCATTGCCGGCATTTCGATTCAAATAAATCATTGGATCATCAACTTCTAACTGAGTTACATCAATTGTAGTTGTGCTTCCACTTACAGTTAAATTACCAGAAACTGTTACATCTCCTCCAAAATCACCATTTCCTGTGATATCAATATTACCAGTGCCTGTAATATTATTTGAATTAAGATCTAATTGGCCTCCTAATTGAGGAGTAGTATCTTCAATTATGTTTAATAAACCTGTGTCAATATCTGAGTTTACAGTCCAATTTGCTCCGTCATATTTTAAAACTGATCCTGATACAGCTCCAGTAGTGTCAACATCACCAATATCATTAATTCCTGTGATATTAACGTTGGCTATCTGATTATCAACATATTGCTTTGTTGAAGCATCTGTGCTGTTTATAGGTGTACCTAAATTTATAATCTTGTTTGTTTGTGCATCTAATTGGCCACCAAGTTGAGGAGTAGTATCTTCAACTATTTCTAAACTTGTTATTCTTACTTCCGTTGCTGAAATGTAACCCTGTGATGCTGATGAATCTGAATGTGCAGGATTAGGTGTTAAAGTACCATTGGCTGTTGAAGCATCATAATAAACAGAATAAGTTGCTGAGCCACCAGGTGTATCATGCACATTAAAATTACTTTGATAAATTGTTGGATTATTAGCTGATTCATAAACTGTATCTTCTGCTAATAAAGTTTCTCCAACTAGGCCTTTGTTTCTATATAATCTAATATAAAAAGCAGTTGTACCTGAACTTGATTGTATTTGATATTTTGTGTGTGCTGTAATTAAAATTTTATTTGAATTACTAGCTGGATTAACAGATACTGCTAATCCTGATGCCGCTTCTGATTGTAGTGTGGCACCTGATATGGCTGTTGTTGAATTGTCTGTGTCAACTACACTGTTAACTGTGTTTTGTGCTTGAGCTTGATTGATCCAAGCACTGCCATTCCATACTAGCGATTCTCCCGAGTTTGCACTAGTAATAGTTACATTGTTTAAATCAGTTAAGTTTGCCGCGGCAATACGAGCATCTGCTCTAGTATTTGTAAAATATAAATTTGTTGCGCCTTCATTTAGATTGTCTGTTGTTTTAGTTGCTAATCTATTGTCAAATCTTGTATCTGTGTAATAAAGATTTGTACCTTCTGATAAATCTGTAGTTGTGTGATTATTTAAACTTGAAACTTGTCCTGTTAACATAGCCGGACTTGAACTGACATTTAAAATTACATCTGAGTTAGCGGCTTGAATATTTCCAGTATGTACCCCTGTTGTATCGCCTGTTAATGTGCCTGAATGTGCACCAAGTGATACTGTACCTGTTGCTGTTAAATCTGTAAATGAACCTGTTGATGGAGTAGTAGAGCCAATTGCTGTTGAATCTATATAACCACCTGTTATATTTGCTCCTGGTGTTGATAAATTTGATGAAACATCTAAATTAGCAACTGTACCAATTGAAAAATTATTAAATGTAGCATTGTTAAAGTCAACTGATGAAGTTCCTTCACCTGAAAATGTCCAAGTGCCATTTCCAGCAGATGATGTATACAATATACTTCCTGCTACAGAACTACCTGATTCAACTTCTATACCAGAACCCGATCCTGGCACTGTGCCTTGTCCTGTGTTAACAGTAATCACAGAGTCTGTTGTTGTAAGATCAGTTGTATTGATTGCTAATAAGTCATTTACAAAACTAACATTTGCATCAAATGTAACTGTACCTGACGATCTTCTAATAACTTTTGCTGGCATTTATACTCCACTCCTTATACTATATTTATTTAGTTGTGGAAATTTTACTAATAAAGAAAAAGCCCCCCAGTTTCCTGGGAGGCTTATAATGTTTAACTTGTTTGTGGATTACACAAATGATAAGTTTGCTACTGAGATTTTTGACATATAGTCAGCCGCATTACCAAGTGATGATGCTGTGTTGTTTAACTCAACATAACCATATCTTGTCATGAAACTTACTACTGGTTCAAAAGTCGCTGGATCAATAACAACGCCTGAGCTCATTAGTGGAATGTATGGGCAATAGAACGCCGCCGCATCTACTTCACCTGGGCCTTTGTAACCTACAAGTACGTTAGCTGTATCAGAAGCATATGAGTTTACATATACTCTCATTGAGCCGTTTAATGTACCAACAAATTTAGTGTTAGTTGGTGCATCAAATGTACCTTCAGTTGTTCTTGCGAACGCTGATGTTGTCGCTGATTGTAGAACAGTAAGTGCTGTTGGGGACATAACCACCCAGTTACCTGCACCTCTTCTTGTTCTTTGTGCAATTAAGTTTGCTTCTCTGTTAATTAAGATGGCTAAAACTGCATGTTTGTCACCGATATACGTGTGTGTACCAGTTACACTGTTCATGTCAAAGTTTGTTGCCGCCGCTGTTGCTAGAGAATTTAGTGAACCTAAAATTTCTTGATCGATTTCAGCAGTAATTTCTTGTGCTAGAGCCGCCATAATTTCAGCTTCTACATCAAGACCGTGCATTGAATTGGCATCTTGTGCTGATTCAAAAGTCCATCTTGCAGATAGCTTTCTTGTTTTAGCTTCAACAGTTTGTTTTAACACTTGAATGCTTAGTCTGTTACCAGCCGCACCTTCTAATGTTGATGTTGAAGCCGCTTTGTCATCAACTGAACCTGAATAACCTTCAGCAATTTTGAATGGTGATAATGCTTCATCGCCTGCTGTAGTATCAGTACCTGATGTTGAGTTGAATGAGTCAGCGTATCTAACTCTTAATGTGTGGATTTGTCCAACTGGACCAGTCATTGGTTGTACACCAACGATTTCGTTTGCGATCACAGTAGGCATAACCCTTCTGATTACTGGAAGGATAACCTTGTTTAAAGCCGCTACGTTGCCGGCGCCTGTTGCACCTGCTGTAGCCGCCTCGGCCAAATATGTCTGAGTATTTTCTAATACTCTTGACATTGTTTCTTTTCTTTGACCTTCAAGTCCTTCTAGCAGAGCAGATTTTGTATTATCCCAGTTCTCTGTAATAGTTTTGTCTGTCATGTTTAACTCCTTAGACCTGCTAGTCGTTTAATATTAACGATATCATTATTTTCGTCTTTGTTATTTGATTCAGCTCTATCGCCTGTGTGTTCAGTGATTACTACATTTTCTGATTGCTCAGGTTTTGCAGTTTCATTTAACACAGCTGGTAGATATTTCTCAAACTGCTTTCTTAAGTTTACAGTTTGAACTGATTCTAATAACTCTGACATTACTTGACGCTTATCTTTTGACAATGGCGAAACAAGTTCATTAAGTGTTCTTTCTCTTTGAATCTTGTCTTCAGCTATTCTTAGCTTTGTTGTCATTGTTTCAATTTCAGCATCTTTTTCAGCTAGGCTACCTTCCATTTTATTGGTTTTTTCCTGCTGATCAGTAAGTTGTTCATTCAACTTACGAATTTCCCCACCTTCATTGAGGTAAGAACTCATGTATTCACCTGCAAACGCCTCAAATACTTTTCTACCAAAGTTGTTTTCTTTAGCAACTTTAATATCTTCTTTAAGAGTATTGAGCTCATTTTTAAGTGTTGAATCAACTGTTTTTTCTACAAGATCTGCCGCTCTTTTGATAAAAGCCGATTTAGTATCTTCGATAATTTTCTTACCTTCAGAAACTAATTGAACTTTCTTTTCAACTAGATCTTTTTTATCTTGTTCGAATTCAGTTAACTCTTTGGAGAGTTGTCTGACTACAAACTCTTCTAAGTTTGTAAATTGACCTTTGAGTGCATCTCTGTCACCATGTAGTTCATGTACTTCTTTAACAAGAACATCATTGACAAATTTCGTTAATAAACCCGAATGTTCACCAACTGCTTGTTTATAAGCTACTCTTTCTGAAACAAGTTTTTGCTTGTCTTCAGCAAATTCACTAACTTCTTTTTTCAAAGTATCAGTGATCATGCTATCCATAGCTTCTACAATCTGTGATTTATCATTCTCATAACGTTGTGCGAACTCCTCACGAAGTTCTGCAGAGATTTCCTCACGAGCCTCAGACAGCTTTTTCTCCCACGCTTCCTGAACTTGAATTTTTACTTCTTCAGAAAGTGCTTCGGATCCAAAAATTTCTGTAATGTTTGCCATCTGAATCTCCCTTATTTTAATCTTAGCTCTGTTATTATCTTTGTAATCTCGTTAGCTAAGTGCTTTTCAGCTCTACGATCATACACAGCATCACGACTAAGATTTAATAATCCCATGCCGCCATGCATATTTAGTAAGCCTTCGTATATGGCCTTAGGATATGCATCAGGAGCCGAAGGTTGAGCAACAATATCAACTGTAACAATTTCAAAATCTGAAACTTTACCGTCGTTACCTACGTTACCTGCACCTCTTGAACTTACTCCTAATTTACATCCGCTTTCAAGCAAAGTTGAAACAATTTTACCCATTGGCGTGGGCATAATTTTTAGTTTGCCGAATCCGTCTGGACCATCCATCCACATATTCTCAATCATGTGAGAGACTCGATCAATGTTTATTTGTAAACCTTGAGGATGATCGGCTTCACCCATTACTGAGTAACCCGAATTTAATCTCTCTTTGATAGTTCCTACTGCTTTTTGGATTTGTTCAACCGGATAAACACGCTTGTTTTCGTTTACTACTCCACCTTGAATAAAAACACCTTCCATATAGTAGTGTTTTTGGTCATCTTTGCCTTCATGTATAACTTTGATCTTTGCTTGATCATAAGTTAAACTTTCTGTTAATGGACGAAAACTCATTTGCTATTCTCCTTGAGTATAATTATTTACTCGCTACCGGTGATTTAGCTGATGAGTCTGAACCGTCGCTGTGATCAACTTTTACTTGAGATAATTTAGGTTCTGTTGTAGCACCCATATTACCTGCTTTTGGAGCCTGACCACCTTTTTCTTCACCGCCTGTTGATACACCAGGTTTTGCGCCGTTGGCATTTTCTTTTGGTGCACCTGCTACAGGTGATTTAGTTGCATCTGAACCGTCAGCGTGATCAACTTTAACTGCTTTTAATTCTGCTTCTTCTAGTGGTTCTGCAGATTCTTCAGCTGGCATTTCCATGCCCATGTCGCCGTTGTCTTCTTCATCTGACTCTTCATCAGCTGGTTCTTCGTCTTTATTACCAACTAACTCGTTAAACTTTGCTTTAAGATCTTCAAGTGCTTGTTCGATGTCGTTGACTTCTTTCTTCATGTCTTCAACTTCTTCTTCATGCTCTTCGTCTTCTTCAGCATCGTCGTCGTCGTCTTCGTTAGTTTGTTCGTAATCAATTTCTTCAGCATCTTCTTCAGCTTTTTGCTTTAGTTCTGCTTTAAGATCTTCTTCTTGATCACCAGTACCGCCTACAGTTTCTTCAACTGCTTCTTCTTCTGAATCTGTAGCTTCTTCAACTGCTTCTTCAGTAGCTTCTTCAGTAGCTTCTTCAACTGCTTCTTCTGTGGTTTCTTCTGATGATTCTTCTTCTGTTACTGTGTCATTTTCTTGTGAATTAACGATTTCTTCGTGAATTTCTCTAGCCTTTTCTACGATTGTGTCGTGTAAAAGTTCTTGAGCTTTGTCTTGTTCGCCGTTCACTAGAAACTCTAACACTTGCTCTAGTTTTGAACTCATTTGTGACATTGTGTAATCTCCTTATACGATTTCTCGCGAAATAATCATATTGTTATAGTGTTATTTACACTAAAACAAGGAAATCCCGGTAAATCGGGTAGAAAACGAGTGATTTTTTAAACATTTTCAAAAAAGTATGTTTTTAATAGAAATTTTTACGCCATTTCTACAGGTGTACCATACATTTTTGCAACAAATTCTTTATTGTCTTCTTGATCTTTTCTCCTAATTTCTCTAACTTTTCTTAGTTTATTAAGATGTCTAAGAGTCAAGCGGGTTTTTCTTGAACTGCCAATATCAGCTCTATGATACTTGTCATGCTCTGGAAAATATGCTTCTTTTAATTCGTTGTATCTCATAACACTTGTATTTATATGTTTAATTATTTTTTACAATCAAAAAGGTATTTTTATCTTTACGTAATTTAAAATTCTGTAATATTTTAAAATTATTTGTGTTTGACATATAGTTTTTTATAAATTTGTTTGTTGCTTGAACTGTATTTGTTTCAATAATACAATATGTATATTGCATTTGATTAAAGTCAATATTAAATTCTTCGCCTTCTATATCAACTAATAATAAGTCACAGGCTGGTAAATTTTTATAATGCAAGTTTGGTGTTTTATTTGTAAAAGAATCTTTTTTAGTTTTGTATACTTGAGCTCCTAACAACGCACTGTCTGTATAATAAACATATTTGTTTTTATAAGAGCTTACTGCTGAATGGAAAAATTTACATTTGCTATTTAAATTAAATTTTTGTGATAGAACATTTGCAGTTTTAATTGCAATTTTATCACAATCATAACCTATCCAAGAATTAATTTTTAAATTACCAAATAATAATTCTGATATTGGTAAGTGACCAATACTACAACCTAACTCAATTACACTAATTTTTTTATCAAACTTAATCCTAGAAAGCCACTCAGACACTGTGGGATTATTGATACGTTTATGTATCATGGATACGTCTTTATCTAATATATGTAGTGAATCTATTTGTTTGAGAATAATGTCAAAAACTTCTGTTTTTGTCCATTGCACTATTCATTCTCGCCGGAAGTATTTTGATTTTGCTCAGAACCCGATATTGGCGATTCTTCTCCGCCTGGTTCTGGTGTGTTTGTATCACCGCCAGTGAACCCAGATGATGGCATTGGCGCCGCTCCTACAGAACCTAGTCCTTCACCTTGTGACATTTCACCAGGCATAGAGTTTTTGTTTTCTTCTGCCCACAGTCTTTCGTTATCATAAATCTCTTCTTCAGTAAGTTTTAAGAAACGCTTCATAGCAAAACGTTTACTCATATGAGGAATTTGATTTACTTGGTTCCAAATTTGTACTTGTTGTGAATCAAGTTCAATTTGTCTATACTTGCCAAAGTTTTGTGGCTCATTAAACTGTAATTCAAATGACCCTGAATCAATCTCAATGCCTCTGTGTTTTAAGAACATTTTAAATTCATGATCAACAGCTGGCTGTAAAAACGTCTGTAGTCTTTTACAGAATTTTGTAAATCTATACTCTTGAATATATGCTGTGCCAACTCTTCCATCTGTGAATGCAGTCTGTGGATCATTTGGTGAACTTGGCATATATGCACTTGGTATTCTCAAACCTTTCATTAGTTTGTCATTAAAGTATCTCAAGTCATCAATTTCACCTAAGTTAGTACCGCCCGGCAATGTTTCAACTTTAGAGCCTCTGCCTTCAGCCGTTTGTGCAAAGAAATAATCTTCTATCATTGATAATGGATTATAAGTAGCATCCATTATGTTTGTTCCGCCGCCTGACTGTGATGGAATACGTCTTTGATGAATTTCATTTTTTACTCTTTCAATAAAACCCATTGCTTTTGAAGTTGGCATGTTGCCTACGTCAATGTAGAATACACGTCTTTCAGGTGCTCTTTGTACACGATAAATGATAATAGAATCTTCAAGTAATTCTTTTTGTTTAAAGGTTTTAAAAACTGGTTCTAAAATAGATAAACCAAAAGGCCAAAATCTATCCATGCCTTCTGTCATACTCAAATGTATAACATGACTTGCATCAATTGGATACACTGTTGCATCTCTTTGAAATCTTGAACCATATCCGCCAGGTAGGTTTGACGTTGTTGCACCTCTTGGTTGATATGCTTTGTTTGATCCCATACCACCTACTGGAAATGGTGTGGAACTTGCATAACCTAATTGTGTATTAAATTTTGAATATGAGTCTGATGTTAGATTTAAATTTTTAATGTTTAGATCTAAGTTTCTAATAAAATATGCTTCGGGTTTTTTTCCTTTACCTTCGTTGACTACAATTTTGTCAACAAACCCTGGATCGACCCAATACCATTTATATGTTTGTGGATCACGAACAAACATCTGATCACCGTACTTAATTGTGTTTCTAAACATTTTAAAAGCACGTTTGTTCCAATCATTTATTTTGTTCCACTGCTGTAATGCATTTGTTAAAATCTGTGTTTCAGTATCTGTTGGTTCATCTTTATAGAATATAGTCCACGGTGATTGTGTTTTTTCGTCTACTTGTGTACAGAATTCTGCAATAGTATCTAGTGCTGAATTGATTTCAGTATCTAGATCCATCATGTCATATTGATAATATCTTTCAATTCTGTTTGGCTGTCCTGCATACACTTCAGGTAACCATGTGTTGTATCTAGCATGGCCCGTATTTCCGGTGTTTTGCACACCAACTGAGCCCATTGGACTTTTGATGCCTTGTGTAGTATCGTATTCTTTAAAGTATTTTTTCCAACTCATAATATTATTTATTTTAAACCTTTTTTAAAATACTAACAGAATTAAACTCCAGTGTCAACCTTATTATAATTATGATGCTTGGCTAGATGTGAGTTCATAGTGTCTGTCTGTTGTTGTTGCTGTTTTTCCTGTGTTTTTATCAACATTACGTAAAGCATCAAGCGTGGATTGTAATATTTCTATATGTCTTCTTCGATATTCGCTTTCGGTCATTTCACCTTTTTCAATAAAGCTCTGAGCATCACCAAACATTGGCATTATTCTGATTTTGCTTCTATAAGACCCGCCCATACCATCTGATTGCTGTGTGCCTGCGTTGTTGTTTTGTGTGGACTCGTCGGCAATTGCGCCAGGCGCCTTGTATCCTGTGATTGATCCTGAATAATATTCTCCAATTTTACGTTGAAGGTAATTTTCAATTTCAGCTTCTGTCATTGCTCTTACTTGTCCATTACGTCCTGTTACTGGTGTCATATATGCTGAGTCATCTTTGACTATACCAGCCTCAAGATCTGCTTTCTTTCTATCTGCATCTAATCGATACTGATTTTTTCCAGCCTTACCAGTACCTTGTAGCAGTGCTACCAATGCCGCATTTTTTTGATCAGGGTCTTGTGCATTTCTATAAGCATCAACTAACGCATCATATGTTTTTAAAGTTTTGGCAGTGTCACCGCCCGGTAATGCTAGTGCAACACCTCTGGCAATACCTGCTGATACTCCATTAGTTAATGCATTGGTTATTGAATCAACAAGATTGTTGAACATATCTTTAATTTTAGCAGTAAAGTCTGTAACTTTGTTCATTGAGTTTGTAATGAATTCCGATATTTGTGAAAATATTCCACCTTCTTTGCTAAGATCGGCTACCATACTAGTAACTGCATCAATGATTGAAGTGAACGCTTCGACATTTGATTTTGTTAAAAACGCCAATGCAAGTTTTTGGAATTGAGCTGACAACATTGTCATCGTATTTGATAACAGTACTTGTGCTTCTGCTAGTTTGCCCGGTTTTATTGTATTTGCTTCTCTCATGAATTTGAGAAAACTATTACCTTCTTTGCTTATTAATGCTTGTTGATTAATCAAAGTCAACACAGTTTGAGCCATTCCGTCGCCCATGATTGCAAGAGATTGTAGTCTTTGTCTTTCTGTGTCACTAACATTTATTATAGTTTTTCTAAAAGTATCTAAACTGTCTGTGACATTACCGTTGCCTATAACTGCATTGTTTAATCCTCGTAGTGCATCTGCCAACTGTGGCGAAGACACTGTTAACTCTCTAAAGGCTTCAGAAAATCCCAAATCTCCAAAACCAATACCTTCAGACAACATAGTTGCTAAAGAACCGCCAGCATCTTCTCCAAATGCCGCCAAGCCAGCAAAGGCTGTTTGTGCTGATGCCAATGTTGATTGTCTTATTGATTCCGGTAGCATGTTTAATCTGTTTAAGAATGTGTTACTTGACGATGCTTGAATTACCAACTGTCTAATAACTTCTGCAGATGTTTTTGTTAACTCTGAAAATGCTTGAGTGGTTCTGGCAATTTCCACAGAATGCTGTGCAAGTTTCTGTCCATTGTTTCCAACTTGTAATCCTGCTCTAGCAAACACATCTGCTTGTTCTCCAACAATAGTACTGATTTCTCCTAGTGACAATGCAAGATAACCTTGTTCTCTTAACAATTCTTGTGTTGACTGTGCCGCGGCAAAAATAGACTGTGTACCAAATGCGTCCATGGCCTTGCTAAATTGCATTGTGAATTCTGCGGCCTGTTCCATTGTCATGCCGGCTCTTGTAGCCTGCATACCAAGAGATGCTATGCCTGATGCTACACCGTTGGTTGAAGCAAAATCAAAAAAACCTGTTCTAAACAACCCGCCTTCAAGTTTTCCTAATCTCATTAAGAACTTAAACGCTGTTGTTACCGCTGTAATGAAACCTCCAACTGCCGCGGCGCCTATTGACAAGAATTTACTGAATACTCCTAGTTTGCCAACAACTCCTCCAAGCAAACCACCTGCATTCTTGTCTCCAATTTTTTCAGCTAACTTTTCAAGTTTTTCAGAATTACTTTTAGTTGAATCATCAATTGCTTTACGAACTTTTTCTGCTGTTTGGGTTTCTTTTCGTTGCTGTTTGGTTTGTGCTTTTTCTTCTTTGGTTTGCTGTTCTACTGATTTTGCTTGAGCAGTAAGAACTTTTTCCATTCGTGAAAGAACAGTAGCAGTTCTTTTGTCTGCTTTTTCAATTTCATTGGTTTTAAAACCTTGTTGTTTGGCCAGCTGAATTAGTGTCTGAATGGACTTGTCCATTGCAAATTCTGGTATTCTTACTGTAGCGCCGTCTAGTTCAATATCTATCATGATAAATAATTAAGTATAGTTTTAATTTCTCCAATAAGTATTCTTACATGAATATTTATGTGATAAATAAAGTACACAGTTAATAAACAAGGAAAAAAAATGTCAGAAACAGCAACTACCAATCCGCTAAAGCAGTTTTATAGATCGCCAAAGCTCTATGTTAAATTGCCTTCTGGTGCAAAATTTAATACTGTTGAAGATGAAGCTCCAACCGGAGAACTTCCTGTGTATCCTATGACAACCAAAGACGAATTGTTCATGAGGAATCCAGATGCATTGCTCAACGGTGACGCTGTGATCAAAATTATTCAAAGTTGTGTACCAAATGTCAAAGACACAAGAAAACTACCAGTGTGTGATATTGACATTTTGATGATTGCAATACGTATGGCAACATACGGTGAAATAATGGAAACAAGAATAACATCACCACACAGCAAACAAGAAGACACTTACGAAATTAACTTAAACAATATTCTTGAAAATGTTGAAGTTATGCCTAGTGAAAATTCAATCACATTATCCAACGGTGTAACAGTTTACGTAAGACCTTTAACATATAGTTCTCAAACAAAATTAAATTTGATTGCATATGACCAAACCAAAGTGTTACAAAGCCTAGGTGAAATTCAAAATAACCCAGAGGTTAGTCAATTTAAAAACATGTTTGTCAAACTAGCAGAAACAAATATGGACCTGTTAGCAGAATGTGTTGTAAAAGTTGTAACACCAGATGGTGAAACTGTAGAAAACAGATCACACATCAAAGAATTTGTTGATAATTTAGATGCTACAAACAGTAAAAAAATTGATAACGAAATTGACAGGCTTAATAAATTTTCAACAGTAACTACTCAAACTTTAGCATGTAAGCAGACAGGAAAAGAATTTACAACTGAAGTCAAATTGGATCCTGCGGATTTTTTCGTAGTTACTTAATAACACACTCGCCGTCTGAGATTGGAGAGTACTTTCATAGATTAGCAGAAGAAAGTCACGAAATAAGAAAACAACTTACTGAAATCTGTTGGTATATGAGAGGCTCTATCAGTTGGGGGCAGGCGTGGGAACTAAGTTTTGAAGACAAGAAAATTATATCAGAGTTTTTGAAAGACAACATGGATAGATTTAAAAATTCTATGACTCCTATTGTTTAACGAGCTGATAAACTAAACATCGTTGCTTCATTTTTAGATTTAAAAGATATGTACGCATCATTGCCATCAAAAAACCAACCCCAGTCTTTTTTGCAATTAGACATACACCAATCAATATGTGAATCTTGTAGTTCAGTTAATCGTATATTAATATCAAACGATTTGTTAAATCCACATGTTTTTGGTATAAGACCATTGTTTTCTAGCCTACAATCTTTAAAATCCCAAGTTGTTTCTGGTTCCATAATATTATTTAATTTAAAAAAAGGTTGACCTTTTCGTTGTTTTACTGCATTATACAAAAACATAGGCAAAATATCAAGGCATTTTTTTAGGCAATATATAGCAACACTGTTTGGTCGAGGATGCTCGACTCACCTTGAGTACATACACAAAGTATGTTCAGATTCTGGTGCGTTGCAAGGCAAGTGTTAACTTAGGCACAAATGATAATGGCTCTGCTAGAGAAAGATATGCAACCATTGTCTTATACATAAACAGCCAATTCTGGATATGTATAAGTCCCGTTGGATGAAGTAGGAATGATAGGGGTACCGGCCAACCGCCTCTTTAGGTTCCGTGAATTGGATGACTGATCTCTGGTAATGAGTAATAAAAACTTATTAACAAAGAAAAGTACTTCGCCCGGCAACGGGTGAAGTATGGCCAAATCTTGGTAATAAGTGCATTATCAAATACAAAACAAAAAAGCTAATACAATTCACATTAATCAAAATGAATAAACATTCGCAAAGATGATAACTATTCCGCAAAGAGATGATGTAAACCATCGCGGAGGTGATATATTTTATTTTGGTAGACATTCTGACTATTTTGTCATATAGTATTAAACATGAGCGGTAGTAAAAGTAAAAACAAAGGTAAGACCTACGAACGTGATGTAGCCAACTTTCTCACAGAGATGTATCAAGAAAGTTTCACAAGAGTACCTCATTCTGGTGCTTATATTGGCGGACAGAATTTTGTTCGTATTGATAATTTATCTGAAGGTCAAACAAGAGGGTTCAAAGGTGATATAATTCCACCTGATAGTTTCCCATTGCTTGTAATTGAAGCAAAACACTACGGTGAATTCAGATGGAATCATCTTGCATTGGGTCAAGATGTTAAGCAGTTAGACGATTGGATACAGCAAGCCATTGATAGTTCTGAAGACAAAGATAAATGGCTATTGTGTGTTAAAATTACAAGACAGGGAGAATTTGTGTTATGGGATCCATCTAGATGGTCTAATTTAAACTATAAACAAACATATAAAAAATATCATTATATGGATTATAACACTTTCTGGAAACACAACAAAGATGCAGTCAAACAACAAAGCAACAATAGATAATTTTAGTTTAGTTATAATTGACAATGACACTTTATTAAAAAGTATCAAAGATTATTTCTACCAAAACTTGTTTCATGATTTTGATGATGACAAAATTTTTAATTGTTCTATAAACAATATTGATCAAACATTACAACAAGTTCAAACAGAATATGCAGTAGTCATACAAGAAGGCATATTCTTTTTTGATCATTTGGATAATAACTTTTTAAAAATTATAATTAATAATTTAAAAGATTATGTTTTAATTGGACATGTGCTTGATCGCAAAGACAGGTATTATCAATTACACCCTCAACAGTTTATAATAAATGTAAGCAAATGGAAACAGATTGGATGTCCAGACTTTAATTGCAAAGAGCATAACAATCTATTAACTATACAACGATCAGCTGACAATTTTCATGATGATTACACACCGCTATGGATACAAGCAGATAATAGTTTTATGTCTTGCAATAAACTGAAGTTTGGCGGATTAGTTATCAGTGAGTTTTTGAAAAATAATTTTAAAGTTAGACCTTTTAACACAGATGAAAGACATGTTAAAAAATTTGTTTACTATGAATTACAAGAACAAATAGCTCATTTACTTTCTTACGAACGTCTACATCCAAAATCATTTTACTATGCTAAAACTACTAGAAATTCTAAAAAACTGTTTAATCAGACAGCATCACATTATATTTCCGTTGCCAATGCTGTAGAAAGTTTGTATAAAATAAAAGACATTTACCAAAATATAAAAAGCATAGATTTTTACGATATATCAATTACTGCATTAATTTTCACAGAACACTTTATTAATAGTTTTAAAAATGATTATAAAAAGTTTGTAAATGATTTTGATAACATGGGCGCCAGACCATGGACTACATTAGATTTATCAAATGAAGATTACTACCAATTAGATAGTTATAAAGATGTTGAAACCATTAAACCAGTGTTAGATCATATAAGAAACAATGATGTAAAAATTAATTATTGTTATGGAGATATTACTAGAACTTCTATAATTGAAAAAATTAACAATTCAACTGTTATGTATATTAGTAATGCATTTAATTACGAACATAATTTTATTCGCACAGAAGAAAAATCATTCTGGATTCACAAAGTAAAATCTAATAATAATATAAAGAAAATTTTATTTTAATCTTAACAAATAAATCAATTGATTGCACTCTTGCACAATTTCATCTACAATGTTTTGAATATCGCCGTATGAAATAGTTTCTTTGTATTCAGCATAATTGTCTCTGATATCTTCTACAGATTCAATAATATCAGAACTGTTTGTGTAATTAACTAATTCCACATTGCCTTGATCTACTGGAAGGGAATCAGTTCTTCCCATCATTGCTTCAACTAAACTGTCAACTAACGGTCTTAATTTTGCTTCAAAACCATCAAGTGCCTGGTGCTCAGCATAACCTTTTGTTTGCCAGTGCCAGTATTTTATTTGATTAAGATATTCTAAAGTATACCTTATTAGTTGTTCAAATTTCATTTTTTGCTCCTAAATTATCTTTATATTTATTTTTTATTACATTAATATTTGCTTAATTTTAACATTATTATTTAATTTTTCCAAGTATAAATCGCGTTCTTCTTTTCTAATTAAGTTTTTTTGATACGTAAAAACATTAGTAAAATTAATTATAGTATCTTTGTTTAAATCTTCAAGTACACTATTTCTAGTAATATCACCTATTAGATATTTTGTTTCAACATTGTTATTTCTTATATGATCTAGCACTGGTTTAATTTTTTCATATTCTAAATTGTAGCCAGCTGGCTTGAATTTGTGATGTTTTTCTGGAATAAGGGCTTGAAAATCTTCTACAAAATTAATGTAATGATTTTCAAACTTTTTAATAAACAATTCTGTAAAAATCAATGCAGTAATTGATATATCATAATATTTGATTTTGTTTATATTTTTATATACTTTATTAATTCTAAGTAAACTTTCAGGTGCAACTGCAACCGAAATATACTGAGATGCTTTTTGATCAAACTCAATTGTTGATGGTTTAGTTGTGTAAGGAAAATATAATTTGTGATTGTGGTTTAAATTTTTCCATTCAATTAAATTTGCTATTTGTTCTTGTTCTGTATAATATATAAATTTTTTAGATGTTCTTTCTTGTTTGTTAAATGGCCTTATCAAAAAATTGTTTTTTAATAATTCACTAATTACAAAACCGCCAAATTTAATTTTTAAAACATCTTCTTGGTGTATATTGTTTTGACTATCTTTTTTAATCCAAGTTGGTGTATAATCATCATGAAAATTATCTGGAGAACGAATAATGCTTGTCAAATTTGTTTTTGTATTATCATGGAATCTTGGTTTTCCTGCTTTTTTCCAATGCTCTATATTTAAAGCAAAACACTGTTCATGTAAATTGTAATATGTTTGTTTACGATTAAGAATGTGTCCAATAAGAGAATATTTTTCAAGATCAAGATCTAGTGGTTTAATAAAATTACAAACAAGATGATCATAAAAAAAGCATCCTTCTTGGATTACAATAACGTATCTAGTATTGACTTTTAATAACGCAGTATCAATATTATCCATGTCAGTATGAATAATATTTTCAATTTCATGAAAAAGGTCTTGGTAAAAAAAATCTTTTATGCTATCTAATATATTTTTATTTTTTAAAACAATTAAAGTATATTGAGCATTGATACTGCTAGTAGATTTCATCTGTTTTGCCAACTACGTTCTAACATTGGTATAAAACGATCCCAATCTTTTGATCCATGTGCAATCATATGTAATCTTGGTTCATTGCTTCTATTCCAAACGCAATGAGATTGTCCTACATCAATTAAAAAAGCACTACCATGTGTAAAAGGTATGGTACCCCAATTTTTAAATCTAAATTCACATCCTTCAGGATTATATATAGAAATATTAACTGGTGCAAAGTGTCTTTCAGTTAAATCTTGATGAGGTAATATATAACCCCCCGGTTCAATCCACATAAATCTTAGTCTATCATAACTGCTGTAAGGAAATTGGTTTTTAAAAAAATCAGTAGTTATAGGACATTGTTCTGACAAACTAGTCCATTGCATTTCTGGTTGTTCTGTCCAACCTTTATCTTTGTATTCGTTTGCTTTCCAATCATTTGTTGTTTTAGTATCAACACCGTGTAGACAAGCACTTTTCCAAGTTTCACCTCCTTCGTGTTTTCTATGCACAACAAATTGATCCTGTACAGCAAGTGCTTCTTTATAAATGTCTTGCCATGGTATTTTTATGTCAAGCTTCAAATAAGGAATATTAGTATGATTAACTAACCATTTGTATATGTCACGCTCATTTTGCCAATCGTTTTCAAAATGATCTTGTAATTTTTTTAACGTATCTGATTGCATAATATTATTTATTTTAGTGTGTAGACACTACTTCTAAGTCTTCAGATATTGAAGTGAATCCGTTTTCTTTTACAACGTTCATAATAGAATTAACTCTACCAGTTAATTCGTCTTTGTGTGAAATAAGGAATATATTTTTATCACGTTCTCTGGTCATTTTTTTCAAAATAGACATGCTTGATTCAACACCTTGTGTATCCATACCAGAATCAATTAGTTCATCGATAAACATCAAGTTAATTGGTTTGCTTGTTGACTCAAATATATCTCTAAATGCCCAACTTAGCCCAAGTATGAGTCTGTTACGTTCACCTCTACTTAAATTATCAAAATCAAGTTCTCTACCAAGTTCTGTGATTTCCACAGACAAGTCCGATTTAAATATCACTTCATGCGGCAAATATAATAGTTCAAGATAATGATTTAGTCTTGAATTTAAGTACACTAAATTTTGATCAATGATTTTCTTTCTAATAAAACTGTCTTTTGATGTTAATAGTCTATATAAAAACTCTTGATGTTCTTTTAATTTAGTTAAATTGTTTAGTAAATCATATTCGATCTTTTCAATGTTTTGATTTTGTAATGTATCAATTTGTTCAATGTGTGGATTTTCTTGTTCAGAAATTAATACAAGTTCATTTTTTAAATTTTCAAGATTCTGTCTATGTTGATATGCTTGATCAACATCAAGATAAAAGCACTGTGGTTTTTCACCTAGTGTGCCAATTGACTCTAATGTTTTTGTGTGCTCTTGGTGTTGTGTATCATTAGAAAGTATTTGTTGTGTTGCTTCTTGTTTTTGTTCTTTTTTATTATTAAGTATTTCTTCTTGCTTAGAATCATGTATTTCTTGACCACAAGCATAACACTGATGGGCTTCGAGTGATTGAATTTCTTTGTTTAATTTTTCAATTAAGCGATTTTGCTTTTCTGTGTCACGAGTAATACTTTCAAGCCATTTAGTTGCTTCGTTTATTGCCGCAGAACTTTCTTTCCACTTGTCGAGACTTTTATGATTTTCAATTTCTTGATCAACATTAATATTTTCTAATTCTTTAATAGCATTGGTTAATGTAGTAACTTTTTTACTTTGTTCGTCTACCCATGCAGTGCTTTTAATTTTAAATCTTCTAATAGTTTCTTCTATTTTTTCATTGCTAGATTTAACTGCTTGAATTCTTAATTCTTCTTCTTTGATATCATTTTTTGTTTGTGTTATTTGATCTTTTAACAGTTGTGCTTTGGTCGACAATCTAGTGATACCCAATAATTCTTCAATAACATCTCTTTGCTCATTTGCTTTCATGCTTAAAAACGGCAAGTTGTATGTATTAAGTGCTACAATTTGTTTGAATAAAGCCAACGACATACCAAACACTTTATGAATTTCTTCTTGTGTTAATCTATTTTCACCTTGTGCTTCGTCTGTGTCTTTTTCGTTAACAACTTCATCGTCGCAAAAAAACCTAAAATAATTAGGCTTACGTCCTCGTTCAATTTTGTATGTTTTACCATCAACTTCAAACTCACACGACACACTCATGTGTTTTTGATTAGTTTTATTAATAAGATTATCTCTTTTGATATTTGTTAACGCATCTCCAAACAAACAAAAACTCAAAGCATTGAGCAATGTGGTTTTCCCGGTACCATTTCGTGATCCTTCGCCGCCTAGATCTAAATTGTTACCAAGTATTAGTGTTAATCCTGGATGATTCAAGTTTATAGCTTGAGTGGCATTACCAATACTTTGAAAGTTTTTGATTGTGAGATTTTTTAATATTATCATAGCCTATTATAAATTTCCATTAAGATATGATTATCAAAAGATTCTGATTCAATTTTTGCTAGTTGATCTAATACAATTTCATCAACACTCTGAAATTTAATTTCGCCTTGGAATTCGATTTCATCTTCTGCTTGTTTGTGAGGTAGTAAACTAATTTCTCTTAAATTATATTGTTGTTGTAACTGTTCTTTAATAAAGTTTGCTTCTTCATAAGTTACATCAACATCAATTTTAACACGCACATGGCACTCAGTGTCTAAGAATGTGTCTGGGTCTCTTAAGAGATCACTTAAATTCATTACTCTGTATTTTGGCCCATCTTTCCATATTTTAAACTGTGGTTCTTTGTCCCACTCTAAAAACATACAACCTCTATCATTATCCCAAGCATCAGCATAGTTGTGTGCAAATGGATTACCAATATAACTGATATTACCTTTATGCTGTCTCTTGTGAAAGTGACCAGAAAAGACTCTTTCAATATGACTAAAATGATCTGCTTGTATTTCACCATGGTCGGGCATTTCGACCATAGCATTCATTTTAAAGTTTGGCAATTCAAAATGACCAAACATATATTTGCATTTAATTTTTTGAATTTTTTTCCATTCGTTACCAACTAGCCATGGCACAATAGCAACATTGTCTTTGACAAGTATTTCATTAACCACTTCAATTTTTGGAATTTCGTTTGCAAAAATTACAGAGGATATTTCTCGTTTGTCTCTGTAAAATAAATCATGATTACCTGTGATAAAATAAATCTTTTCAAAGTTTTCACTTAATCTTTTTAAATTAGATATTGAATAATTTAATGTACTAATATTAATTGAAGAACGATGATGATGCCAGTCACCTAGAAATATACAAGTTTCTGCACCAAATTCCTTTGATTCTTCTATAAACCACTTTACAAAATTCTCACAGTCATTGTTATGCTGTCTTGAATTGTTTTTTAAGCCAAAATGTATATCTGTAAAGCAGGCGGCTTTTTTAAACATATTTTTTTCCAGTAATTAACTATTCTAATTATATGTTAAAAGAAATAAAAAGTCAAGACTTTTTGGAAGCCATCTCGTTTTCTAATTGTCTTGTGTAAGATGGACTTAATCCATTTTTTTCTAAAATATCATCTCGTAGATTTTGATGCTTTTTTTCTACATTTAAAATTCTAGTAAAAGAATTAGTAATAGCCGCAGTGTAATAAGCAAACGGATTAGCACTTTTTGATTCATCAAATTGTAAACCAATCTGTGAAAGTTGTACTAATGCTTGTCCTCGCATTTCATCGTTGTATGTATATCCTCTCCAGTTGGATCTAGTACCATATCTTTCACAAAGCTTCATAAACATTAATCCAAGTTTGTTAGTCATTTTTCCGTGTTCTAAACTAAATTGATTATGACCAGCATGATGACTTTTACCTACTTCTTCCCATTCTCCATTATCGTTAATAGTATAATGCTTAAATGGAATAAAGTTTAATTTAACTTTAGTATCTGCGACTGTTTTTGGATTTGATTTACGATCTGGATCATCTGGGATATGATCCCATGTTACCACTCTTATAACAATATCTGTATCTTTAATCTCTTTTAATTTAATTTCGTGTTCTGGAATTTCTTTTCTTTTTAAGCCTAATTCATCAACTTTGAGTTGTGTGAGTCTAGCCGCTCTGTTTTTACGTGCTTCAAGGATTTTAGCCTTGGTTATCTTTTCAATAGGATCATGCACAATAAGATCATAATCAGCATACTTTTTATCCGTAAAATAACAGAAACTGCTTTTGCTTTTGTGTATCTCTTTTAAAATGTCTTTGTTGTTTAAATAATTTATTCTTGCCATAGTGTTAATATAATAGGTTGTGTCATAAAAGTCAACCACTTTACTAAATTAAATACTACTTTTATAACTATACTAAATATTTATATGACAATTAATCAAGACTTTAGAGCAAAATTACAAGCAAAGCCCGGGGCTAAACAAGAAGTATACGGTGGCGGCAGTAAAGATTATAGAAAAAATTTACTAGCTCCAATAGCCTATACCAACGGTTTGGTGTTTCCTTATACTCCGGCAATACAGGTTGCTCATGCTCAAGTTGATTATTCACAGTACAGTTTACCACAGACTAACTTTGATTACATGGCATTTGTGAGAAGAGCTTCTCCTTCAATGTCTGTTACTGCACCATTTACAGCAAATAACATGGAAGAAGCAAGATATATGCTGGCTACTATACATTTTTTAAGATCAGTAACAATGACATATTTTGGCATTGAAAATAGAGAAAGAAGAGGAACACCGCCACCAGTATTACTGTTTAGTGCTTACGGTCCTTACATGTTTGAAAGAATTCCGGTAATTATTAGAACAGTATCTTTTGGTTTAGAACAAGATGTTGATTACATTCCAGCCGGCTTCATGCCAAACGATTTGCCTATGAGCAATGATGAAAAAAGATTACAGGAATTAGCTGTAATTGATACTAGTATTGACAATGATTATGGAGTAGCAGAATTAGAAGAAAGAAAAAAATTAAAAGAAAAAGTCAAAGGCAATATAAAAAGTATTGAACAAGCAGTAGCCAAAAGTTATGTGCCTGCGGTATTAAACATTTTTATAGACTTAGTGTATGCACCAACACCGTCAACTATAAGAAACGGTTTTAATCTTGATAAATTCAGAGATGGAAGCTGGCTTAAAGGTGGAAACAAGGACGGATCAAAAGGATTTATTTAATGGCAACAGAAGATTCACAATACGCTAGTACACCTATTGTTAATGATTATTTAGACATTTTAAATATGCCTAGCATACCAAAAAGGTCTGATGACGAATACTACACAATAGAAAACAAATATCATCAAAGACCAGATTTACTTGCATATAAACTATACGGTACAACCAGATTATGGTGGGTTTTTATAGTAAGAAATATAGATCTGTTTGAAGACCCAATTGAAGATTTTACAGCCGGCACAATAATAAGATTACCTAATTATGATGCAATAGCCGGCCAAAGGTAATTACTATGGCAACAGCGGCAGATAGAAAAAAATGGCGTCACGGCAAAGGTGGCAACGCAAAAAATAGCAGTATTACTGTTAATCCAGAAAACAATATCACACAAGATTTAGTTACAGAAAACATTGATGAAGTTGTAACTGGAGTAAGTAGCGAAGTGTATGTACCAATTGGTACAGTGTCTAGTGCTCGTATGAAAGGGGATTTCGGCTTAGTTAAAGCAGGCTATGAAACAAATGCTTTAGATGTAATAGGCGATACAAATTATCTTCTCAATATCAATGGCACAGCTGATAAACTTAATAATGCCATGGAAATACAAGATGCAAAGTTTAATTTAAAAAGCAACGATACAACAGCAAATGTTGAAACAACAACTGCAAAAGTAGAAGCTGAAACCAATGCAGACAATACCCAAAAAAGCCAAACAACCGATACTAGTAACAGTGCTGGCAAAAAAGACACAACCGAAGTTAAAAACAACGATACCACAGTTAAAAGAGAACCAGTACCTAGAGAAACAAGTACCGAAAAATTGCAGGCTGGATTAGATCTGTTCAATGATGCTAATTGGGATCAAAATATTTTACATGACTATGAATCAGTAACTTATGATATTACGTTAGCTATTGCAAATAAATCATTTACTAAAAAGTTTTTTGATCGCGAAGCACACTTGTCATATGGATATGCAACAGACAGCGAGTTTTTTGAAACTGATAATAGTTATTCATCTAACAATCTGTTAAAAACATATGATCCGGGAAACACAGACGACAGAGTTTACATTATTGCCAGATCTGCAGAAACTGTTACAACAATTACTAGTTTTGAATTTGAGAATGTGTTAGGATTAACTAGAGCAGATCGTGTTAATACTGCTTTTAAATTTAACATGTCGATAACTCAACCACAATCAACAAACTTAATTAAACAAATTTTTTTAGCATCGCAAGAATTAGGTATTGAGAGATACCAAGTACATCCGTTTTTTATTCAAGTTTATCTAAAAGGTAGAAAAAAAGATGGAAGTCTAGTGGGGGACTATAATCCTCATGCCTCAGGTGCAGATGCTGGTGGCAACTGGAGAAATGCCGGAGCAATGAGTGCCGCAGGTCAAGAAATACCGGGTACCAGAAGACTGTATGCTGTTTTTATTAAAAACATGCAATACAAAGTAGATGTTGGCGGAGCAGTTTATCAACTTGAAGGAAATCGTTATGGTGATCTAGCCAGAGCTGATGACCATGCATTAGTTAGTGATATTAGAATTCCACAAATAAAAGATTTTAAAGATTTTACCAAAAAATTTACATCAGCTATATTTGAGCAACAAAAACACGAATTAGGATTAACCAAATACCTAATGGACAAATACGAAGTTATAGTGCTAGGTGAAGACAGCAAAGAAATTGACGAAGTTCTTAAATCAAGAATTATAACAGATGTTGAAAACAAAGGATTAATTTTAAACACAGATTTAGATAGCAATAATATAACTACAGAAATTGACTATGATGCTAGTATTACTGAAGTCATTGAGAAACACTTAACAAGAACTGAATATTTTGTTACTAAAATAAAAGGAGTTCAAGAAAGTTTATCAGAAATCAACAATTTAGATAAAGATGACCTCGAAAAATGGGACGAAATTGAAGTAGGAAAAAAAGCATTCACAATAACTCCTCTAGCAATACCTTTGAAATTTGATCCGTTGCGTAATGACTATCAAAGAAAATTAGTTTATGTCATTTATATTAGCAGTTGGACCAGCATACAATCTGGTATTTTACAAGAGTACAATGCACCGCCAGAAAGACATAAAAAAAGAGTCAGTGAGATGATGCAAAATGCATCACTGACTAAAAAATACAGTTATCATTATTCTGGTGATAATATTGATGTTATGGATTTTGACTTGACATATAATTTTCAATATGTGTTTCCATATGACCAATTACATGGAATATTTAAAAACTTACCAGATGCTTTGAGAGATAGAATTATTAAATCAGCTAACGATTTTAGTAAACACGAAAAAGCAAAAAACGAAATGAAAGTTGACTTTGATAAAATGGCAGAAGATGGAAACATTAGTCAAAGCGAGAATAGACAAATACTTGAAGCAAGAAGATTTTTCTTAAATCAATATACTGAAGTTTTACAAGACGGCGCAGTAGAACCAGACAGCGAAACTTTACAAGCATATAAATCGCTAGTATCGTCTTTTAACAATGATATATTAGAATTTAATAAGTCAGTTCAAATTTCTGGAAGACAACTACTAGAACTACAACCATATAAAAGTACATCTGACAATTTACAACCAAACAGAACTAATTCACCTACTCGTATTAACATTACCGGTAACAAATGGCGACTGGCAGAAACATTAAAAGAACTATCTGATAAAAGTTCAGAAACGTTTGGAAAAGCCATAGGAGCTCAATTTTATTCAAGAACAATGGATCAAGCAGGCGGTACTACAGATGTAGGAACAGGCGAAAATGCAGAAGCACAACGAGTCATTGAAAATGCGTTCGCTGGTGGACCTAGTGTAGATTTAATGAATGTTACGATGGATATTATAGGAGATCCATACTGGGTGCCAAAACCAGAAATTGATCAATTAGATACAGTATTAAAAGATTTAGGTGTATCGGTTGATCCAAAAAGAGAAAACATGGTTTTGTTTCAAACATTATATCCAAAAGAAATAAACCAAGAAACAGGATTTATACCACCAGCGTCAACCCGCACAGATGAGATCTTGACATCTATCTATAGAGTGTATAAAATAGGACATAGTTTTAGTAATGGACAATTTACACAAAGGTTGCACATGCAAAGAGATGCTTTAACAGATTTAAGTTTTGTTACATCAACAAGACCAGCAAGACAAGGTGGATCAGGAAGATAAAAAATGGCAGGTAAAAATATAACATCGTCAAGTAATTATAAAGCACAAAGAGACGGTTTGAGTAAATCGCGTGATATCACAACTATCAAAATAGCCGAAGTTATGGATACTACTGACTTGGCAAGATTAGGTAGATTAAGAGTTCATCTTATTGGGTCTGATACTCCTAGAACCGATTCAACTACATGGAAAAGTGTTATATGGACTTCTCCATTTGCTGGGGCAACAAATCCATCTACGTTAAGAAAAGGCGGAGATGCTGAAAACAGTTATTCAGGAACACAAAATTCATATGGTATGTGGATGGTGCCACCTGATGTAGGCAATCTAGTTGCTGTAGCGTTTGTTGACGGTAACAGTAACTTTGGTGTGTTTATTGGTTGTTTAATTCAGCCAGGAGTTAACCACATGATGCCAGCTATTGCAAAAGGTACAACATTTGGTGAAGAATCTCCGATATTACCAGTTGCTGAAGTTAACAGAGTAAGTAGTGAAGCCCAGCTATCAGATATATTTGATATCAAAGCTCACACAGAAAAAGGACAACCCATTGACCGCGTCAAGCGTCCAGCACACGGCCCGCACTATCAAGGACTGATCAACCAAGGTCTTGAAAATGATGCAATAAGAGGACTATCGGATTCATCTGCTAGAAGAGAATCACCGTCGCAGGTGTTTGGTATATTAACCCCAGGAGGACATCAATTTGTAATGGACGATGCAAGTCAAAAACAAATTAGATTAAGAACAGTAGGCGGAGCTCAAATACTACTAGATGACTCAAATAATACAGTTTATGTAACCAACAGCAATGCCACAGGTTGGGTAGAAATAACTAACAATGGTAAAATTGAAGTGTGGGGTGCAGACTCAATATCAATGAGAACCGAAAATGATTTTAACATTAGAGCTGACAGAGACATTAATATTGAATCAGGTAGACATATTAATATTAAAACAAATAACACAGCAGGAACGTCACAACCTAAGTCAACAAGAGATTTAGGAGATATTAATGGTACTTTGCACATTGATGTTGCAGGTGAATTTAAATTAACTGCTAGAAAAGATATTAGTACATCTACATTAGAAAACACTAATATATTTTCTACTAAAGATTTAAAACTAACTCAATTAGTAACATCACATATCAACAGCGGAGTTAGTCATAGAGAAACTGCCGCCGGCGGTGCAGGTAGAATTGACATGAACTCAGCCGGATTTGTTGCGACACCAACAGCAACAGTAGGAGCAATATCGTTTCAAGCAGACAGTGACGGTAACTTATTATACACAAATATTTTAGAAAAAAGAACAGGAAGTTCTTTGAATTCACCAAGAGAAACTGAAACATTAAGAGGTTCTATTAATACTAGATTTCCTACTAGAGAACCTTATCCAGATCACGAAACTAAAAAAATGGATAATCAGTCATAAAAAAAGGTGACCTAAATCTTAAGCCACCTTTTTTAGTTACTTGAATACTATTTGATTGATAGATTCACAGCACTTGGACCTTTTGGTCCATCTTGTGTTTCAAATGTTACTGTATCACCTTCGTTTAACGAGTTTAAGCCTGCGGCTTCTACTGCTGAAATGTGTACAAAAACATCTTTATCTTCACAGGCAATAAATCCAAAGCCTTTTGCGGCGTTGAACCATTTTACTGTTCCTTGATTACTCATGTGTTTTTCCTTGTGTTCGTGTTTATATTTGAGGAAGTTTGTATCTAATATTAGGGCGGGAGGTTTGTTAGTTCTACTGCGTCTTGTTCTTATTACTGTCTTATCTCATATCTATTTATTCATAAAAAAAGACACTTCATACAAAGTGCCTTTTTCATAATATAGTAAAATAGGTAGGACTTGGTTACACCTACAAGCACGTACCGGAATACCATTCTAATACGTACAACCTAACCCCGCTAGTGACTGCGATGTGAGCCTGCCTATTTCTAGTACAAACCCTGGGTACTACCCCTGGCTAGTCAAGTTCGGCCCTTCTGGTAAAGGCCTCTTCCTTGCACTATAAACAAAAGTTAATTATGCTTTTGTTACTATGTTATTACTATAACAAACAATAGCTGTTTTGTCAACCTTTTATTTTTAGATTTCTTCAAAACTATTTTTTCTATCTAAAAATTTATAATCTGTCATTATAGGATCGAGTATTTTGACGTGATCAAAAACAACAGTTGGATCAAACTCACTACAACTATAAACATCTAACTGTAAAAGAGCTGGCCATGATTCGTCCCAGATGTGTAAAGCAATATGGCTAGTCTCAATAATTGCAAACGCTGTCATACCTTGATTTCCGGCAACTTTACAATAGATTGCAACCGGACCATACATGCACTTCATATTAATTTTTTTAATTAGTTCATTAATAAAGTTAATTGCCACCTCTTCATCAAACAGCGGTTTTTGAATTTCTGCTCTCACAACAAGGTGTTTGTGCTCTATGCTCATATACTACTATTTACTGCTAATCATAAAAAAAGGCGACAAGTTGCCGCCTTTTCTATCAAAGATCTTTGAGGTCTTTTTTTAGATTATTTAGACTTATAAATGTGATATAAAATCCAAACAGCTACCAAGCCTAGTAATCCTTGATCACTAAATCCTGATATAATTGCTTGTACATTTCCAATTACAGAAATGTTTGGCCA
>Ga0181585_10000384_pt1 | contig 36361 bp, 26 predicted proteins | sample 071ome_29_FD_132469 | JGI IMG/M metagenome (GOLD analysis project Ga0181585, IMG submission 132469) | Coastal salt marsh microbial communities from the Groves Creek Marsh, Skidaway Island, Georgia - 071407BT metaG (megahit assembly) | ecosystem: Environmental > Aquatic > Marine > Intertidal...
TATAGAGAGTAACTATAGTGTTAAATATATTTGTAGACTTGTCAAATCAAGCCTCCATCATGTCCCTGAATCTTCAATAAACCCCCATGAATGTGGAGATAAAACATACCTTACTATTACTGGAAGATGAATTAGAATCGGGCGAAATGTTAGCCAATTACTTAGAGTTGAATAACTTTCAAGTTCACTGGGCAAAGGATGGAAAGCAGGCATTAGCTATTATAGAATCGTATGCTGATGAAATTAAATTAGCTATTTTAGATATAATGGTACCCTTCATGGATGGAAAAGAAATTTGCGCACACATTAGAAAACATCCTGTACTATCTGATATTCCGGTTCTTTTTTTAACAGCTAGAGATGAGGAAAAAGATGAAATTGAGGGCTTAGAATTAGGGGCGGATGATTACATTAAAAAACCAGCAGGCTTACATTTGATTAAGGCGCATGTAGAGAGTCAACTCCGGCGAATGCAACCAGAAAAAAAGCAGTGGTTACGGTACGATCATGTATACTTGGATACCGATTCAAAACAGATGTTTATAAGTGACCAGCAAATAGATTTAACCCACACAGAATATATCATAGCTGAATTATTCTTTACACATCCTAAAGTCGTATACAGCAGGCATGAAATTTTGGAGCATATATCAGACGAGGAGAAATTTATTTTTGATCGAACCGTAGATGTGCACATAAAAAACCTACGGCTAAAAATGAAGGAAGAAGGCAAATTAATAAAAACCTACAGAGGTGTTGGCTATGGGTTCAATAGAGAGTTTTTACATTCATGAATATTCAAGCTAAGCTCTCGGTAACCTACATATTATTATTAATCATCGGCATAATCACCATAAGCGCCTATGCTATTTTGAGCATTCGTTTCTTCCTATTTGCAGCAGGGCTTGATGAATTTAAAAACGATATGCGGATTGTAAGACAAGCCGTTGAGTCGTCGGATGAAAATACCGATTTCTTTCCATTCATTACAGAAACCACGGCATTATTCGATTATGATTTAGCCTTATTTGATTCAACTGGTATACCAATCTATAATACTCAGCCCGAACAAGTATTTGTAGATTCACGAGAATTTTTAAGTGAAGTAGTAGTGGATTCAGTGCTAGGGAATTATGAAGAGATTTATGTGATGAATGATCCGACTTATTCAAGGTTAGTGGCTTTTGCTAAAGTAGAGGATGGGTTTCCTAGTGTAAGTTACTTACGAATTAGTAAGGACAAAGAAGAGTATTATGAGGCTGTAGACAATATTCGGCATATTATTTATGCCGGTATGCTATTCTCTATTGCTGCGGTTATGGTGGTGAGCTTTATATTTTCTAAATATATGGCAGCTCCCATAAAACAGCTAAATGATGCAGCACTAAATATTGCTGATGGTCAGACCCATGAAACTCTTGAAATGGATCGTAACGATGAATTCGGGACCTTAGCCACATCACTTAATAAAATGGCGGAACGGTTTAAAAAGGATAATAGGCAGCTCCAATTGCTGAATGAAAAACAAAATCAATTTTTTGCCGATATTGCCCATGAAGTCAGAAATCCATTACATACAATATCTGGAGCTATTGAAATGCTTCAGATAGAGGCTTTATCGAAGGAGAAAAAAGCACAATATATGGTAACCATGCAGAATCAAGTGGAACGCGTGGTTCGTTTATTTAACGATATTAAAATGTTGCAACGTTACGATATGGATGAACATTTTATAGATAAAGAGGCGGTGGAGATAGGGTCTTTTCTAGAAAACATAATCACTACCTACGAACCATTAGCGCAGGAAAAAAACATAGAATTATCCTTGAAAATCTCGACTAATGCATCGGTAAACGCCGATAGAGATAAGTTAGATCAGGTCATGGACAACCTCATTATGAACGCCTTAAAGTATACCAATGAAGGTAGTATTAAGGTGCTTTGCGAACAGAATGAAACTCAAATCCAAATTTCGGTTGAGGACACAGGAATTGGTATTGCTTCCGAACATCTAGACCGGCTTTTTGACCGATTTTACCGAACAGATAAAGCTCGTTCAAGGGATAAAGGGGGCACAGGCTTAGGTCTTGCTGTAGTGCGAGGAATATTGAAAGCACATGATACTGACATACTAGTAAGTAGTGAGGTGGGTAAAGGTAGTCGGTTTTATTTTCAACTACCGATTATTAGCTGATACAGTGGCAACATAGGTTTTAATTGGGCTGAAAAGAGATTAACTATTATGAAAAAAAAGCCCTCTTTTAAAAGAGGGCTTAGTTTGATTTGGGGGTTCGGTGATTAAACGGAAACCACTTACTTGCTAAGCTTTAGAAATAGCTACGGCTAGATAAACAATTACCCTAGTCATCCAATGTTATTCAAAAAAGCGAGAGCCATCTTTTTGTAGGGCATATTCAATGGTATAATGGCGATCAGCAGGGCGAATAAAATTGATGAAATTTTGAGAATTAACATCTGGATTGCCCTTGTAATAACTAATAACTCTGAATTTAGCATACAAATCATCCGGAGTCTTCACTGTTAAGGTGTAGTTTTCTTTAGGTAAAATAGCATGTGGTGGCGTGTTGTTCATTGTATAAGTATACCAAGCGGCGTCCATACTTCCATAGCCTTCCAACGGTGCTTCATCTACCAAATTAAATTCCGTATTTAATGGTTGTAAACCACCATTATGCCCAGTGTTCGCAATAATATTCGTAGCATTAAAGCCAATATCCCATTGTGATGAAAGGGAATCTTCAACGATACTACCTGTGTCCAGATCTAAGAATGTATAGGAATCAACATGATATAGTTGGGTACTTTCAGATTCCTGTAGTACATAGTTAAAGCTGAAATATCCATCCGCTGGACGAGTCATGAAATTAGCAAACTCAGCTGAAGTCACATCTGGATTCCCTTCGTAATAACTTAATATTTCCATTTTAGCATAGTTACCCGTTGGCGTTTTAATAATAACAGTAGCGTTGCTATTTGGTAAGACGGCATGCTTAGGTAAATTTGGTGCTTCTCCAGTATAAATATACCATGACGCATTAGTAGCTTCAAAACCTGATTCAGGGGCATTTTCAACCTCAGAATAGGCTGTTTGAATCACCTGAATTCCTCCGCCATGTGCCGTATTAGCCAAAAGTGTGGTGCCTGAGAAGGCAATATCCCATACATCTGAACTAGAGTCAGCAATGGTGACACCTTGATCTAAATCGTAAAAGGTATATTTACCTTCTTGACCAGGATAATCATTGATGTCAGTCACTAGCTCCATATTTTCGATGATAGTATTATAATTTGCAGCAATGTCTTCGATTACCGAATTAGTGACGGGAGCCGGTCCGTCGGTACTATCGCCCACACAGGCAGATAAGAGAAATAGCCCGCTTAAAAGGCTAAATAATGATAGATTTTTCATAATGAATAGTAAGTTTATTTGTTTGTGAGTTAATTAAAATGATTGTTGAATAAGATTTAATAGCCTAGTGCAGATTCATTCGTTAAAAATCAAGGGAAACTTGGGCATACAGAATGCGTCCTGGATTGGATGGTAAACGCTGTGGATCAGTAACATTCGTCACGTTATTTATCCCTATTTGAATGCGATACTGCTGCTTGAACGTTTTGGCTACTGAGGTATTAATGATGGTATAGCCGTTTACTGTTTCTCTGCCATCGATTCGATTATTTCCGTTTAGGTCCACAAACCCATAAGCACCGCGATACTGAACTCGAATATTAGCGTCCAACCCAAGCCGCTCGGAAGCATAAAACAACTTTAGGTTACCAGTATAACGGGAGCGATTAAACATGGGGACGTACCTGGTTTTTTCCTTTTTAACAACTACACCGTCAACTACATCATCAAATTCCTCGGTAATCCGTTGACGAGTATCTAATAGCTGCCCACCAACAGACCAATCTAGATTGTTGAGTAAAAATGAGGCAGTCCGAAGCTCTAAATCTATACCCTGACTATACATTCTTCTAATATTCACGTAAGAAAAAACGGATTGATTGTTAACTTTCTGGGCAATACGTTGGGTTTCAATTAGGTCGCGAACCTGATTACGGAAAGCATTAAAACGAATATTAGTATGTTTCGTTGCGAACCAATCAGCCCCAATGTTTAAGGCATATGCGCGTTCTGCTCTTATTTCTCCAAGACTGGATGGGTCAATGAAAATTTCTGAAAGTTGACCACTTTCCTCTAGTTGCTGAAGACCTGCTTCTAAAGTAGAAGTACCGAACACACTATAGCCAGAAATAGGATTGCTAAAATTCAAAAAGAGCTGCCTAAAATCAGGAGCTTTGTACCCTCCACCAAATGAGGCTTTTAGACTAAAGTCTTGCGTTAATTTCCATCGGGTAGACAGTTTGGGGCTTAGCTGCGATGCGTACTCACTATGATTGTCGTATCGAAATCCAACCGTTAGAGAATAATCATCACTAGCCCGCCAATCGTGTTGTCCATAAAAGTAGGTGCTTGCAAAGCCAGGTACTTCCGCATAAATTTCTGCATTAAGTGATTCGGTATTAGTACCTGCGCCCAAAATAGTAGTGTGGGTATTATCCCAGAACGTAGAGGCTTTAAATTCTACCTTATTTAGTTTCTGTGCGAATGCATCTGAAAAATAACGGGTATTTGAATCGGTTAGATTTAAAACGGACTCGCTTTCAAAATACCCCCAATAAGCACTGGCCTCTATAAGGTGAACCGACCCAACGGCATATTTCAAAGTAGGTGAAAGATAATAGTCTTGCTGAAACTCAGTACCATATGCGTCAAAGCTTCTTCTACGATCAAGGACTACATCTTGAAACGATTGATCTTCTCGATAATATCTGCCCGAAATATCGAGCGAGAGACCTGGCTGAAATTGGTATTTTACTCCACCTTGTAAGGTGTAATTAGTGTATTTTGGAATCGTTGGGGCTACGGTTTCTGGGTTTAAATCATACCCATTCGAGCCGTTTAAATTTCCAAAAAATCGAGCCTGTAGGTTTTGTTCTTTAAAATTAAATTGACCAGAAATATCTTTGGTATTATGGGTACCATAACGAGTGTTTAAACCCCATTCAAAAGGCTTTGAACCCTTATCTGTGATGATATTTATGACTCCGGCTAAGGCATCGCTGCCCCATAATGCTGAAGAAGGGCCTTTCACTACTTCTACCTGTTCAATATTCCCAACGGCAAGCCGGTTAAGATTCAAGGTCCCGGCAGTGCGACCAATCACGGGTTGATTGTCAATGAGAATGAGGGTGTACTCTGGATCAAATCCCTGCATTTGTAATCCAGTGCCGTGATTTTCAACCAAATACAATCCCAACTGTTCCGATAACACATCACTTAGTCGAAGATTGCCTGATTGTTGGATTTCCTGTTTTTGGACAACTATCATAGGCACACTTACTTGTGATAAGGCTTCTTGTGTCCTAGATGCGGTAACCACTATTGTGCCATTTTCATAGGGTTTACTTTCAAGACGCACCTCTATAAAAACCTTGTCTTTTGGAATTAACTCCAAGGTTCTTTGATACTCAACATATCCAATATGACTTATCTGTAGCTTGTATTCACCCGGTTTAATACCCTTTATTATATATAAACCAGAAGAATCTGTATAGGTACCTACATATTCGTTAAGTCGAATATTAGCGCCGACTACAACGATACCGTCCTCATTTAATACCCTACCCATGAGCTGAGCTGTAGTATCCACGTTGGTGTACACAAAAGTGGTCCGAACCGATTGGCTTTTAGATGATGTGATTGCCACCGAAGTTTCTGTCAACAGCAATACAATCAATCCAACGAGGAGTACCCAAGCGAATCGGTGTGAAGACAAGTAAGTTCCTAGCATTCTCGTATGAACAACGGGAAATAATGACATCCCTTGATAAATAGTCGTTTTGTAGCTTAGCTAATTCTTATTGCTAGCAAATAAAAGGATGAATTGTGAAGATAATGTGAAGATGAAGAGGTATATCCAACTATGCTTTGTTTTCGTTGGGAATACGGACTAGTCGTATAGCCGCTCCAGTATATCCTATCAATAGGGAAAGTCCGCCAAGTGGAGTGAGATAAACGATCCAAGGATTTGGTGCCAAACATAACACATAGAGACTACCCGAAAAGAGTACAATTCCGACAACTAAGAATGTCATTGCTAGTCCAAGGGAAACACGATAACTACGCTCTAATAGACTTAAACCCATTAATCCCAGCGCATTCCAAAATTGATATTGAACAGCGGTTTCCCATGTATCTAATAAACCATTTGAAAGTTTACTTTCTAAGAAATGAGAACCCATGGCTCCCATTGCAACAGCAAAAGCTAAAAACACCAGGGATATTGCACTAAAGCGAGATATTGGACAAGTCATTACAGTTGTTTAATTGGTTAGTACGGATAAGAATTACAATAAGTACTCGTAATATTTGGTTAGTACGGATAAGATTTACAAAAATAATGAAGAATTTATGAACTGAGTGCAATTTTTTAGTGTAATATACATAGGTTTAAAAATTCAACTATCCATCACATAATGTATATCAATGAATAATCAACAAATTTTATTTTTAGGGTCTTTTATTACCGTTTTGGTAGTGGCTATCCTATTTTGGCCTTCTACAGATGCCGAACAGCCCCAAACTGCAGCTCAGGCAAGCATGGAATCTACACGTTCTGTGATGCAAGCACCCGAAGGCGCTATTTTAGTTACCATGTACAAGAACGAGGGCTGTATGTGTTGTACACGTTGGGCCGAGCATATGAACAAAGAAGGTTTTTTTGTAACTGAAAAGGTCACTCGGGAATTAGGGGCTATTAAATCTGAGCAGGGTATTTCTAACGAACTAGCCTCCTGCCATACTGCTATGATCGATGGTTATATCGTGGAGGGGCATGTACCTCCGGCCGATGTTCAACGATTATTGAAGGAACGTCCAGATGCTATAGGACTCTCAGTTCCAGGTATGCCAGAGGGGTCACCGGGGATGGAAGGACCTAACCCAGATCCCTATGATGTACTCTTAATTAATTCGGACGGAAGCACTTCGGTCTTTAGTTCATATCGTTAAAATTTTGGGAACCATTTTCGAGTTGTACGGTGTTATATAGGCATATTGTAGATTCATACTCCGAATAACTCAAACCGACTTAAACCCCCGATCCTGACAGGTCTGGGGGTTTTTTTATGGCTCATTGTTAGCTAATATTTTGCTCACATTGTCGGGTTTCCGACTTGTATCGTTTCTTCTATGATCATTCCGGATTTAAAATATAATGACAAGCTAATGCTATCTCCTTCCTCCATATCCTTAGTTGGTTGAATAATCATTATATGATAACCTCCTGGTTGGAAAGGGATTTGCTCAGAAGCTTGAATGGCTACAAATGGCTGCTCTTCCATCACCATGATTCCGTCGTTCATATAACTAAGATGTATTTGCACATCATTAGAAGCACTTGAGGAAACCTGAACAAGACTATCGGGAAGCGAACCAACATTATGCATAGTAAAATAAGCAGCGCTCATCATACCTGCTTTTGTAGGACGGGCCCAAGCGTCTTTTATGGCAATATTCCATTCTGATTTAGCCATGGATAAATCGGTTAGGCGACCTTGTTCCTCAAGAGCTGAATCGGGTCGATCAACCTTATTATTGCATCCTAACATTAGTCCCAGAATAATAGATATAAATAATAGGAGTAAGATGAGTGGCTTAGTACGGGTAGACGCTGAGCTAAATAAAAGGCTTTGGTTATTCATAAAATGGTAATTATTGAATGAGTGATTGTAAATCTTGAACAATAAGTGATGGAATAGAAGGCATACTTCCACCATATTCAATAATGATTTCACCCTTTGGGTTCATCACCATAATTTTATCAGAATGATTTAGAAAATAGATTTCTTTTCCACTATCGGTGGTTGTACGCATAGATTCTTGGGTTCGTACTCTAACACTATCCATAAAACTTTGAACCATTTTTGGTTCACCTGTGAGGAAGTTGACATTTTCGTCTACTTTAAACACTTCTTTATAACGGTGTAGGATTTCAGGGGTATCTCGGAGTGGATCAAAACTCACCCCTAAAAACTGCACATTGCTAGGATAGCCTAAGTCCTTTTGAATTTTAATTAGGTTCTGTGTAATTAAAGGACAAATATCGGGGCAATTAGTGTACACAAATCCCATAACCACATATTGTCCACGAAAATCTTCCGGGAATACAACCCTCACACTGTCTTGATTTACCAACTCAAACGAAGCATCGTTCATGTCATCAATGACTTTGTAGTCATTGATGCAGGCACTTTGAATCAATAAAAAGGATAGAAAAATATAGGTAAGCACATAGGAGGAAGGCTTAGCTAAGGTAGGTTTGGTGTTCATAACAGGCGGGTTAAGGGGTATAGTGAAAGAATATTTTATGAAGAACATACCTCAGCGACAATCCGAATGTTCATCCGCACAAGGTAACCATTCGAATTCTAAGGTAGAATGATGAATGTTATATGAAGCGCTTAAATAATCTTTGATGGCTTTTTTGATACGCTCAATATATTGCATATTCGATTCATCGATGCGCACATGACATTCTAAGAGTGTTTGAGATTCATTCAAATTCCAAATGTGTAGGTGATGTATATCATCAACCAAGTCTATTTTTTTTAGACCGTTCTCAAGTTCTGGTAGTGAGATATGACCTGGAGTAGCCTCCATCAAAATATCAATACTCTCCCGAAGCATATGGTAGGAATGAAAGAGAATGTAGATTCCGATTGCAATGGTTAACACGCTATCTATCCAATACCATTGATAATAGAGTATTAACCATCCCCCTAGTATAACCCCGACGGAAGAAAAAGCATCTGAAAGGATGTGTAAATAAGCCGATTTCATGTTCAAATTTTCTTTCCGCTGGCTATGTAATAAAATGGCAGTGACTACATTACCTAGCAGGCCGATTACAGCAACCCATAGCATGATGGATCCATCTATGGATACAGGGTCCATAAATCGTTCAACCCCTTCTTTTATCAATACTAGTGCAATAATGATTAAGGTGATAAGGTTAATGAAAGCGCCTATGATTTCGGCGCGTTTGTAACCGAATGTGTTAGCCGAGTCCGCTTTTTTTTGCCCAATTTTACGTGCGTAGAGTGCTATTCCCAAGGATACGGTATCATTGAGGTTATGTGCTGCGTCCGATAATAAAGCAAGGCTATTAGATACCAACCCCCCTATGAACTGCGCCAAGGTAATGACTAGATTAAGAAGTATGGATATCCAAAGTTTGTAAGTGGGAAGATCTTTATCAACGGCATGATGATGATGCCCATGGTCGTGATTGTGACCTCTGTGCCCGTGGTCGTGACCCTGGTGGTACATTATATTCCTTGGATTCATCTGCGTGCCAATGTTCAATGCTTTATGGTTTGGCTTTGTTATAGTTGTTGATGCTTGTTGCCAGTGCTATTTGTGGATGCTGCCGCTATTGCTCAGCGGCTAGTAATTCTTCCAGCAACAACTTCATGAGTGATTCTGCCGCCGAATGACCCAAGCTTTGAATGGCTTCTTCACTTAGTTCATCTTCGACTTCGAAGGTCAGGGCATCGGTGCCGAAGGTTTTGTAAACCCAATTTTTTGCAATGGGTGAGTTGGGTTCAAACTCTTCGCTTCGGAAGTTTAGCTCAGGATTTGCTTCGGCAACATAGGGAAACCAGCGTTGGGTGAAGTTATCTATGCCGGTGATTACTTCTTCGTTGATAGGGTAAAAGACGTTTTCGTTGGTTGAATGAAAATCTATACCGTAAACCACATTATACCGACCATCTGCCAATGGCGATAATGCATCTCGGACGGATCTGGTTTCAGGTTGGCGAAAAAATTCCCAGTCTCTGTTCAAGTCAATTCCCTTAGAATTATGCCTCCAATGCCCTTGCTCGACTCCATCTGGATTCATCATTGGATAGGCAATGATGTGAAACTTGGACCTAAATGCTTGCGCAAGCTCGTCTGTACCCATCAACCTGTTAAAAAAATATAGAAAACTGCGATATCCAGACACCTCTGGGGGATGTTGCCTCGAAAAAAGGAGTAACAAGCCCTCTTTCTCGATTTCCGCATGATCTTGGCTTTGCCATTGAAGGATGGCCCTATTATTGTGTGAATAACCAACCGTATCCACTACAATCTTTGAAGCAAAACCATGGGATTCTGGATACTCTTCTAATGCTTCAATGTTATTTGGGTGAATAGGATGTGCTGCGATCAACTGTTTATCGGTGCCTATTTGTAGGTTAAAGTGAACCGACCCGTCCGCTGAATAGGAGGTGCTATCCTGCAAAAGATTCCAGTTTGTTGGTACCGTGATGCTAGCGATTTTAGGGATGTATCTGTGTCGAGCACCTTCGTATGATAAGCGAATAAGTACTTCATGAGCTTGGTCACTCCAAATTTGAAAAGCATACCATGGAGAGTTGTTAATAGGAGCATTTTCTGGTTTAATGCGAATAACAACGGTATCCTGAACTAGTCCTGACGCCAACCAGGCATCCGAAACTCGGGCGCTTGAAAATTCATTGCTGATCCAGATACGAGGTTCCCCAAACCCAATAACCCGTTTGTTCTGGTAAAGAATTTCTTTGTCTTGTGTATCGGTAACGTCTGGTGGATCGTAGGAATACCCACTGAAGGGCTCGGTAGTAGAGCAACTGTAAAGAAAAAGTCCACCAAAGAGTACAATCAGTAAGCAGGCTTGGGGATTATGAGACGTGATGCTAGAAAATAAGCGAGAGTAAAGTTTCATAATTAGACGGTAGATAAAGACTAAAACTATTTTGCTTGTATCTAAGATACTATATTATAGATTGATTGTTTAGATATTGAATAATATTGAATTTTAGAGGTATGAGTTCGTATTTGAGGGGCCCATTTATTTTATTGGTTGTGGTCGGTCTCTGCTTGTCGGAAGATGCATTCGGACAGATAGAGCCTGCTATGGGCGGTTTTCTTGTGGAAGAAAACACGCTTAGCTGGCCCAATGACATGCCCGAAAAGATACCAGTAAGAGCCATTCGTTTTGGAGGTCAGGAGCGGTTTACAGAACCTATACTACGAAACCAGATAAATGCTGAAGCACCAGCTTGGTGGAAACAGCAGTGGGCGGTGGCGCAAGCTTGGTCGTTGTACAACTTTTCTCAAGTACTACCTCATTTAATCAATGCAGACCTTCCAAGGTGGGATGCAAAGATTTTAACGCAACAATTACAGCAGCTAAAAAGCTTTTTGAATGCCCAAGGATATGAAGATGCTGGGGTACATGCACATGTATTACCAGTTGCAAATAAAGTATTTTGGGATGTTTGGTTTCATATTAGCTTGGGTGAGCCCACAACCATTTCGTCGGTTGAAATACGTTTAGTTACAGCGGCTTCTGAATTAGAAGATACCGAAGGGTTAAATTGGGTGAGAACCCAAGGCGTAGACGTGAGCGCTGAAGCTCAGATTGAATTACGCGAGCAGGGACTTGGGCTGTTATTTATTGACCAACTAAGCCGAGCAGTACGACTAAAGAATAGCACCTATACCGAGTTGGATATGTTTCGCGAACAAAATCGTCTGCGTACGGCGCTGCGAGAAAAAGGATATGTGTTTGCACAGGTAGTTATGCGGAGCGATTTGGGAAAACAAGTAACCAGAAAGGGTTTTACTGAAACTAAGGCAAAAGAAATAGGCTTTGATATTATTCTTGGGCAAAGACCAATCATTCAAGAAATTCTTGTGGATGGTGAGCGAACAGTACCAAAAAAGGTAGTTCAAAGAGAACTCACTCTTAAGCCGGGACAATATTTCAGTGAAACCGAAAAAAGAAATTCTCTTACACAACTAAATACCCATCCATTGTTTGATCGAGCTACGATACAGATTTCTGAACAGTCAGATGATGAAGCCTTGACCCTGCAGGTACAAGTGAAGGAAGAGGAATTACGCTCATTTCAGTGGAGAGGTGGACTGGGTTATTTTGACCGATTAGAGCGTTCTTTTCGTGTATTAGATAGTTATCAATTATTCCGAACGCAATGGTCATGGGTTCATAGAAATTTAGGAGGTGGAGGGCAGCAATTTTCTACTGAATTGAAACTTTCTTATTTCGAACGCTATCTGGAGGCTGATTATCTTTTCCCATATGTATTCAATACCAAAAGTAGTATTCGGATTCACCCATTTATGCAATACCGTGACGAGAGAGCGTATAATATTACATCTTCAGGAATGGGTAGCGCATTTAGTTATGTGGTTAATAGCCGGTTAACTGGAACATTCTCCTATCGTTTTGCACGTAATGATGAGTCTAATGTAGAAGCGGGTCAGGGTATTCCAGATAGTCTACTTACCTATAATCTATCGGTCTTTAATCTTAGTTCAAGGTATCATTCGCAGGGAATTATCGGGTATAACACGTTTTCTGTTCAACCCACTATAGAATTATCGGGACTTTTTGGGGAGGGTGATTTTAGTTATCAACGTCTGTTATTGGATATCCGGAAATACACTCCAGTAGGGAATAAATCTGTTTTTGCAAGTCGAGTTCGAGGGGGTTGGATTTTTGAACAAAATCGTGATAGCCTTCCATCCGACGTCCGGTTTTATAACGGTGGAAGTACCCTCGTTCGGGGTTGGGCAAGACATAGCTTGGGACCGAAGGAGTGGGTAGAACGAGTAGATAGTACATCAAACGGTGCAACAAGTAGGTATAGTTTTGTCCCAACCGGGGGAAAGGCTTCTTTAACTCTAAATCTAGAATGGCGAGAGCAATTTGAGAAATGGAGGGGTGGATATGGAGTTGTATTTTTAGACGGTGGGCAGGTTTGGGCGAATACGGAAAGCATTACCATAAAAGATATTCAATGGGCTTTAGGTGCTGGGATTAGATATCGAGCACCCATTGGGCCTATTAGAATTGATCTGGCATATAAGTTGAATCCTAGTTCTGAAGATTTAGGTATAATCCCTGGAGTACGAGGTAAACAATCATGGGCAAGGTGGGCATTATACGTATCTATTGGAGAGGCATTTTAATGAGTTTTCTGAGGAGTATTTTTAAGAGGTTTCACAGTGGATTCTTACATTCTCATTTTGATTCTAATATGACACAGCTAATGACACAACTTAAACCATACAACAAATAGGATGAGTATGAAAATAAACCAATTGGTCTTTTTCTTAATGATAGCATGCCTGAGTGTTGGTCTGGGATGTGCTAATTATGGGGCTTTTCAAGGGTTTACCAGTGATGGTCTATATATAAGTCCCTCACCCATTCAAAGTAGAGTGGTCGAGCCACAATTTTTTTTACCAACAGATACAAGCTCTATTTGGCAAGCTGACTATCTTAGCTATGTGAGCCAGGATTCTTATTTATGGGAAGAGTTGTTGAAAAGTGAAGTTGAAGAATTAGCCATGCAGGGCTTGGGAATTGATATAGTTGAAATTGACCAAACTGGTTTTGACGGCAGAGGTCCAGCTTTAAAAACTGGTTGGATAATTTCCGAACGTTCGCAATTTTTTATTATTAATGAATTAGCTGGTAGGTCACCCAACACGTTCTTTTTATTAAAGACTTCAATAAAACCGTATTGGGATGTGGTTATTACTCAATCAGGAGACTCCAGAGAAGGAATTGACCTACAGTACAGAAGAGATTATTAATAAAGTTATTCTGAAGACAGTGTGTTACATCCCCTCTCAAAAAGGCTAGGCTTCAAGTGTATTTTCCCTCTATTAGCTAAAGGTTGCTTAGGATGTAGAAAGTAGTTCGTCGTACACAATATTCAGATTATAGGACAAGGGTAGTCGCCATCCTGGGGCAGCAAATTCCTCAAATCCAGGTATAACCTCCATTTGCGTGAATTCTTCTTTTGATTTCCCTGCCATTATAGCCTCATTTCCTAGCGTTAGTAGTTCCTCAAGGAAGGCCTTTTTTCGGTTAACATCTTCCCAAGTTCCAGTGATTCCGAACTCAGGATGTCCATGGCCAAATATATATAAGGTATCCTTGGGTAGTTCTTCCACAATGGTGTTCAACACTCTAACCCAATTTTGAACCGAAGCTCCTGAGCTGGGATCTATGTAAGGATAAGCGCGGTTAAACACCAAATCTCCAAGATGTGCGACCTGTGCTTTTTCGAAAAAACTAACGGTATCGCCACCGGTATGTGCTGCACCATAATGCATGAGGTGTAATGTTTCATCCCCAAAATCCCCAGACCATTTCGAAGAAAACCGCTGATCTGCAGTTATTGGCATCGCGTCTGAATCCTGATTGCTATTCCGTTGATAGGTGGGTACGTTTTCATGCGCAATAATGTGTTGGGTAAATGGGGCAAAAACTCCATTACCAGCGGTATGATCATTGTGATGATGCGAATTTACCAACAAGTCCATTGAAGACGCACCGCGTTCAGTGAGTCCATTAATGAAAGTCTCCGCAGTATCCGGAAATTGAGTATCTATGGCTACCAATGCCTCCGAATTATAGAGCCACCCAATGGTACCACCGCGACCAGTAAACAGTCCTACATTTCTGCGTAGTTCTTGAAATCCACTAAGCTGATGAGAACCATCCATAGGACCCTTAATTGTATTCTTTGGTGATGGCTTAGCGATCACCTCAGGAAATAAACTAAGTGAGGTAGCCCCAGCCGCTATTCCTTTTAGACTGGTTGATAGAAACTTTTTTCGATTGATCATAGGACTATAGTTTGGATGTGGGTTTAATCAATATCTTAAAATTCAAGAGTCTAAGGAAGCTAGGTACCGACCTTTCTTAAAGTTAATGGCCAATACAGCATTCATGCATATAGCGGCAATTACAGAATATATGGTAGCCCATATATCTACAATATAGATAGCTAAAATAATGATAATTACATCCATAACCATCTGAAAGCGGCCTGCATTTACATTGTGGTATTTACTCAGGTATAGTGACAAAATATTTAATCCACCTAGGGAAGCTTTGTGGCGGAATAGCATCAATAAGCCTGCACCCATCATAGAACCACCAAAAATCGCAGCAAAAAGTGGTATGGAAGAGTCAATTACAATCCATAGTGGAATCCAATCGGAAAGTATGGACACTAAGCCAACCGCAAAAAATGTTTTTAGAGTGAAAAACCAGCCCAACCGCCACAAAGCTAAGCCGTAAAATGGGATATTAATGACAAAAAAGAGTTGACCAAAGCTCCATGAGCTTGCATAAGATCCTAAAAAGGCGACACCAGCTGTTCCCCCAATTAAAAATTCTTGCTGGGTGAATAAAGCCACTCCAAATGACATAAATAAACTAGCTAGAAGTATAGCCTGTACATCGTCAAATAGACTATGAGAAACGCCCTCAGGCATCGCAGGGTCGCTGGATTTCCTCTCAATTATTTTTATTGGGTCAATTTTTTTGATCGTTATACCTCTAGTTCATCCCGGATGAGTAATAATATTGAGGAGTGGGGGACAATGATGTATTTTTCATTCTCAAACTCAATTTCGTGAGAACGGCTCTTCAGAAAAATTGCTAAATCCCCTGCTGAGGCTTGCATACCTATGTATTTTGTATCCTCGGTCACTTTCCAGGCCTCTTCAACATCGGTATTGGGGATAGGGTAACCAGGCCCAGTTTTTAAGATATACCCACTTTGTATCTCTTCTTTTTCCTTTACAGAGGCCGGTAAGACTAATCCGCTTCGAGTGTGTGTTTCCATATCGCGAGGCTTAATGAGTACGCGATCACCCACTACAATGAAATTATCAATGGAATTAAGGTATTCTTGAATCATCTATAAACTGTTTCTATTTGTGGCAACATGTACCTGAATTTGTAAAATTGCTGTATCGGTGCATTATTCAACAATGCTAACGATAACAATGCTAAGTAATACTAAAGATACGAATAAAAACAGCAAAGCATGAAAACTGCCTGTATAGTGTGAGCTCATTCTGAGAGCGCCGACTTTATATAAAATACCTATGAACCCTACTTCTTCCGCTATCATTGACAAGAAAGTTGTTCGTTTTAATACTTTCAATTATGGGGTAGATTTCTTTATTTGCAGGCGGAAAAATCTAACCAATTCAAAACAATTATGCAGTCATTACGGTTTCGTTTGAGTCTTATGATGTTCCTTCAATTTTTTATATGGGGCGCATTTTTTGTGACGATGGGTGCCTATCTCCTGCAGGTGTTTGAGGGAGAAGAGAGTTTAAATAGTATAATAGGGAGTGCATATGCTACCCATAACTGGGCAGGGTTACTGGCGCCTGTATTCGTAGGCTTACTGGCTGATAGATATTTTAATGCCGAAAAGGTAAATGGAATATCCCACCTTTTAGGCGCAGTACTTTTATGGATTGCTGCTGGAATTACAGATCCTGGTACCTTTATATGGGTAATGTTGGCGTATTTTATGCTATATATGCCTTCCTTAGCGTTAGTCAACGCCATTGCTTTTGCTAATATAAATGATCCAGATTCGGAATTTCCTAGGATTCGTGTTTGGGGTACTATTGGATGGATAATTGCTGGATTTATTGTTGCTGGAACCGTACTTGGCTTTGTTCAAATCCCCCTGCTTAGTTGGTTCACTGGAGTTGAAAGTAACATACAATCCACGAACATTCCTCTTAAAGTGAGCGCGGTTATTTCGATATTTTATGGATTGTATAGCTTTACCCTTCCAGCTACTCCCCCATCGGCAAGAGGAGAAAAGTTTGATGTGAAGCAGGCATTGGGTTTGGATGCATTAAAATTACTTAGCGAAAAAAACTTCGCCATTTTTTCTTTTAGTAGTTTCGCAATTAGTATTCCATTGGCATTTTACTATGCTCGTACCAATGATTTTATTGCAGCCGTGGCATTTGGTGAACAGTCTCCTTCTTTTATGGCTATTGGACAAATGAGTGAGGTGTTATTCATGTTGGCTATCCCTCTATTTTTAGCACGCCTTGGAATAAAATGGATGCTGCTAGTGGGTATGCTAGCCTGGACAGCTAGGTATTTGTTATTTGGTCTTTTTCCTGGATCAACTGCACTTGTTGTTTTGGGTATAGCACTTCACGGTATTTGTTACGACTTCTTTTTTGTTACGGGTCAACTCTATGTGGATAAAAAAGCGCCTAAACATCTGCGGGCAAGTGCTCAAGGTTTTTTTAATTTATTAACCTATGGTGCGGGTATGCTCATCGGTAATTATGTGTTGGGTTGGTGGGGTGATCGAATTTCACTCGATGGGTCCACTATGGAGGGTTGGTTAGCTGGTGCTCAAAGCTTTTGGGTGATGCCAGGCATCGTAGCCTTAATAGTAGCCGCTTTTTTCTTTGCACTATTTTGGGACAAGACCACTAATCAAGAAAATCCTGTAGAGGCAGCAGCATAAATGCAGTATAGAAAGATACGCATGGGGATGATTGGCGGTGGCACAGGAGCGTTTATTGGGTCGGTACATAGAATTGCAGCGCGTATAGATGGCCATATCGAGTTAGTTTGTGGCGCTTTTAGTAGTTCTCCTGAAAAAAGTAAGGAGACTGGGCAAGAGTTATACCTACCAGAAGAACGAGTATACACCACTTGGCAAGAAATGATTCTTCAGGAAGCCCAACGCAAAGAAGGTGATCGTATGGATATGGTCTCTATTGTGACGCCTAATCACTTGCATGCTGCTCCTGCAATTATGGCTTTAGAGCATGGTTTTGCTGTTATTTGTGATAAACCCTTGTGTTTATCAACCAGAGAGGCATTAGAAATTAAAGAAGCGGTTAAAAAATCTGGTTTACCTTTTGCGCTAACCCACACGTATACGGGGTATCCAATGGTTAAACAGGCACGGCATATGATTGCATCGGGCGAGTTAGGGCCGGTTCGCAAGGTAGTAGTGGAATATCCACAAGGATGGCTAACGGAGAAACTAGAGGATGAGGGGCAAAAACAAGCCACTTGGAGATCTGATCCAGCCAAAGCGGGTAAAGCTGGAGCTTATGGCGATATTGGCACGCATGCTGCTAATATGGCTGAATATGTCTCAGGTTTACCGATAATCAAGGTACTGTCTCAGATGTCCAAGGTGGTTGAAGGGCGTTTACTGGATGATGATTCCTCGGCACTCTTAGAGTTTGAGGGGGGCGTGCCTGGTGTATTGATCTGTTCCCAGGTTTCTGCCGGTGAGGAGAATGCGCTGAAGGTTAAGGTGTATGGAACTAAGGGAGGTGTAGAGTGGTGTCAGGAAGACGAAAATACTCTCCTGGTAAAACGGTATGGAGCGCCGAACCAGATATACAGAACCGGGGTCGATAATTCTTATTTGGCAGAAGCAGCATTGGTGCATGCGCGAGTTCCTTCTGGGCATCCTGAGGGTTATCTCGAAGCTTTTGCCAATATTTATAGAAATTTTGCTATGGCAGTTCGAGCTCATTTTTCAGGGTCAGCACACAACCCTGTATACGATTTTCCAGATATTGATGACGGCGTTCATGGAATGGCCTTGGTAGATGCCATGGTGGAATCGACCAGTTCAGCTAATCAATGGATAGAGGTAGCTCATTAACGTTTCGAGGAATTTATTTCTTTAGACACTCTGCCATTTAATTGTAACACGAATACATCGTTAAATCTATATGAAAACTATTAAAGGCCCAGCTATTTTTTTTGCACAGTTTATTGACTCAACAGCTCCATTTAATTCACTGGATGGTTTATGTCAATGGGCGGCTAATCTAGGGTACAAAGGAGTTCAGATCCCAAGTAACATAGACTTTATGATTGATTTGGATACTGCAGCAGAAAGTCAAGATTATTGCGACGAACTTAAGGGCAGAGTAGGCTCCTACGGCCTTGAAATCACTGAGTTATCAACCCACATACAAGGCCAATTGGTCGCAACCCATCCTGCTCACGACACTATGTTCGATGTATTTGCTCCCGAACCACTAAAAGGTAATGAACCCGCACGCCGAGAGTGGGCCGTAGACCAGGTTAAAAAGGCTGCGATAGCCAGCCGGCGCCTTGGCTTGAAAGCGCATGCCACCTTTTCTGGATCCTTACTTTGGCCAATGGTTCATCCATGGCCACAACAGCCTAAGGGACTGATTGATGAGGGGTTCGCTGAACTTGCTAAGCGCTGGATTCCCATTTTGGATGTGTTTGAAGATAATGGGGTGGCTTGTTGTTATGAGGTTCATCCAGTTGAGGATATACACGATGGGGTTACTTTCGAGCGCTTTTTAGCGGCAACAAACAACCACAAAGCGGTGAGTATATTGTATGATCCCTCGCATTTTGTATTGCAGCAACTCGATTATCTAGCATATATTGATCACTATCATGAATTTATAAAAGCGTTTCATGTAAAGGATTCTGAATTCAATCCAACAGGAAAAAAAGGAACCTTTGGAGGGTACGGCGACTGGAGAGATAGAGCGGGTCGTTACCGATCACCCGGAGATGGTCAGGTAGACTTTAAAGGAATTTTCACCAAACTAACGGAATATGGATTTGATGGTTGGGCTGTACTAGAATGGGAATGTTGTATTAAGTCCCCAGAGCAAGGCGCAAGAGAGGGCGCTTCCTTCATACAAGATCATATTATTGAAGCCACTGAAAAAGCTTTCGACGACTTTGCTGGTGGCGGTGGAGTAGATCGAACGCTTAATCGGCAAATATTAGGACTAAAAGATTAGCTCTTATTCTAAGATTTCTGCAGTTTCTTCTCGTAACAATACTTCTCGTCTATTGTCCATCGACTGGGTATCAATGAGTTTGTTATACGGATCTATGCCCACTGTAGATGGTTCGGCGCCAACCGTAAATCGTAAGGTATTTTTTATTTGGTTAAACCGATGTTTTTGTAAATAGATCACAGAATCTTGTCCTTGCGAATCCTTGGTGAAAATACCCACATCTATATAATCACGAAGGGGCAGGGATTGAATAGGTCTTCGAAGTTCTTCTTTTTCCAATAGTAAACTGTCTCCAGCAGCATCTTTATAGCGTCGTTTTCCTTTTTCGTCACTCTCATACTTAGCTGCTAGTAATGTAAACTCAACCTCGTAGGTACTGTCCGGATTTATCCACCATTCCGCTTTATCTACCCGATTATCGTAGAGAGTAATGGTTCGGAACAAATCATGAATAAGATAACTAAGGCTGTCTGGGGTGGCATTAGCGATTTCATCCACAAATTCCTCGGCAATAGTATAGGGAGCCTCTTGATAAGCCACTTTGTTAAGGTATCGTTGTATGGCTCTATTTAATGTTTCTTCCCCTAAATAATCACTAAGCGCATAAAGTACCAAGGATCCTTTATTATAATGTATGTATCGCTGGTTTTCATTATACATTAGGGGTCGTTCTTTTATACCTTCTAAAGCGCGTCCAACCAAATAACGATCCAAGGCGTCCTTCAAAAATATGCGCATTTTATCTTCACCATATTCGCGCTCAAGTACTTTTAGTGAGACATATTCTGACATACTCTCCGACATTAGCGTGGCTCCTTTTACATTTGCTCCTATGACCTGATGGGCCCACCATTGATGAGCTACTTCGTGAGCGGTAACACTAAAAGGATAATCCACTCCCGATTCATCTTCCTCATCCACTGCTGCAATAAACCCTATGGCTTCTGAATATGGAATAGTATTGGCAAACGACTGAGCAAAGCCACCGCTTGTTCTAGGGAACTCAATAATACGAACTTGACGGTGTTGATAGGGTGAAAATTCTTGGGTGCTGTAGTCCAATGCTTTTTTGATACCCTTGATCATTCGCTCGACATTGTAATCATGAGCGGGATGATGATAGATTTCAATGGTAACCGTATCACCATTTGTTCGGAGCCAGTAATCTTGTACGGTTGAAAATTCTGCAGAAATAAAGGAGTAAAAATTCAGAATCGGACTATCCATTTTATAATGGAAATAGCGGCGTTCATTATCCAACCATTCTCGCTCTAAGTAACCGGGGGCAATGGCGATTTGGTCGGAGTCGGTACTAATGATGGTTTCAAAATCAATCCAATCGGCATCATAAGAAATATAGTTGTTCATACGTGCCAAAGAATCCGTTGCATCGGGCATACGATCTTTAGGAGCTAAGCCAAACTTTTCTCTGGACTCGCTACCAATAAGTTCCCCCGCAGGGTTATACCCGATTCGTGGTAGAATACTGTTGTTTAGAAAGGTTCCGTTACCCAAAACCGGTGAATTATTACGTAGCCATTCATTGGGAGCATTAGATATTTCAAAGTCGAATCTAATCGAATCACCAGGCTCAAGAGCAGGATACACAGTAAAGATATCATAGTTAAACACACTGTCTTCCAGTACGCGTTCAAAGCCTCTGTCAAAGCTAAAATCTGTTTTTAAATTACCGTGGTCAATATGAATGGAGTCAATCGTAGCAGTGGTCTTGTTTTTTAAGGTGTAACTCCCTCTCACTACCAAGTCTCGGGTTTTAGGGTACAGATCCATTTCAATGTACGAAGCGGTAATCCTTGGTTGTGGAATGGAGCGGTATTTTCCATAGGTTTTTTCCCATTCAGCTGCAGATGCTTCTTGCTCTTTGGAGGATTGCCGATCATACTTAATATTATCTACATAATATATGTATGAACCCATACTTAAGAAAAACACCAAAAGACCGGCAACTATGCTCACATTTGCTGAATTGCTTCGTTGCTTTGCTATCTGCCAACGTTCTTTCCAAGAAGGATATGATCCCCGCGGAAATAACCAAAGCGCGATCATATATAAACTTAGCGCTAGAGCCAACCAATATATTTTATATCCAAAATAGCCCGATAAGTAATGCCCGTACCCATTCATATCTGAGTAGGGGGTTGCCGGTGCTTGATTGAACTTAAAGATCATTTGCTCTAAGCCAAATTGAGACGAAAAGCTAAGTCCAATGGATACCAGAAGAAGTATAAAAAAGCCTACAAAATAGTTTTTAAACAGCGTATGAATGAATAATGCTAATAAACTCCATATGAATAGGTGGATAAACTGAATCCCAAAGAGTTGGGTTAGATACAAACCAATTTCAAAGTGATAATAGCCTTGATAGGTCTGAATAGCCATTCCTAAGACCATTACTGTTGATAGCAATATAATTTGCATGACACTAATGGCCAATAATTTTGACCCTAGAAGTACCCAAGTGGGAATAGGAGTACTGTGCAATAAAGAAGCCATTCCTGTAGTGTGATCCCGTTGCAGTACCATGCCAGCATACAGAAAGGTCAATAAATTAATGAAAAGTCCAAAAAAAGTGCCCGGTAGTTCAAGCATTTGCCATGTCACAGGTAAGGTTTGTGTTCCATAAATTTCACTACCTGTGGTTATGCTTATGAGTGAAAATAACATGGCCAAAATGACGATAATGATAAACGGCCAACTTTTTACAATGTAGCTTACATCGTTCTTGGTCATTAACCAGAGACGCCTGAATAGTTCTTTATTGCTAAATTTCAATGATACAGAAGGTAATTGAACCCGACCAATGACTCCGAAATTGTTCTTTGTTTGTACTTTCCCTTCTTTCTTCCAAGGCCAACGGATGCTAAAAGCCTGTTGATGGAAGTTAAATTTAGCGAACACTCCCGCAAAAATACCAGCCCCGATAACCGACCATAATACCCGATTTAAAATAACCCATTTTTCCCAAGGCAGTGGGTTTTCATTTTGATCATAGACGGTCCAATATTCGGTATAAATTAGATTGGCATTATATCCAAAAGGGTCCAGCATAGCCGCTAATACCTTATTATCTAAATCGGTCAATAAGGTATCAGCGATAGTTTGAACAATAATAAGACCTAAAATGGCTAAAAAGCCTACACTAATACTCCGCGTAAAGGTCACCACCGCAAATACAAAGGCTCCTAGAAAAAAAGTGTTGGGTATTAGGTATATCCAAAACGACTGTGCGTAGGCACTAAATGCAAAAGGGGCAATCAAGTCGGGATTGGTACCCGGTAGAAGGGTTCCGATAATAATCCCTAGTGTGGCGGCTAATAATACCCCCATCGTTGCCATATAACCGCCTAAAAACTTACCGAAAAGATACGACCCGATACCAAAAGGATACGAAAAAAGTACCGAGTGCATTTCATGCTTAAAATCCTTGTAAATGGTTCCACCAATTAATGCTGGAAGTAGGAAAAAAATAAAGACGTTCATCGAATTCAACAGCCCGTTAATAGCCGTGGGAGAATTAGCAATCGTGGCTGAATTCACAGAAACCGAAATAGCATCAAAAATACCAGCAGAGCTTGCCATCAAAAACATGGCCAGAAAAAACATCACCGATAGGTACACATAGTAACTCGGACGCTTAAACCACTGGGTTAGTTCAAAAAGAAAAATGGTAAAAAAAGAACCCATCAGCCCACTTCCTCGTTTATATTTTCCAGTGCGTTATGTGGTTCGAGCTGCTTCAAAGCAACAAAATAGGCATCTTCTAAATTTGGTTGTTTTGCCTCAAAAGCCTCTGAAGGTTGTTCGGTAGCAAATACACGAACAAAAAGACTGTTGTCGTCATTAAAGCCAGAGGAGATTACGGAAAACTGTTCTTCATAGCGTTCTAATTCTTCCCGGTCAATACGGCTTCCCCAAATGCATCCTTCGATGGATGACACAGCTTTTTTGGGAGTATTATGGAGTAAGATTTCTCCCCCATTCATGATGGCCATATCGGTGCATAATTCTTTTACATCATCTACAATGTGAGTGGAGAAAATCACAATGTTGTCGGTGCCAATTTCCCGGAGAACGTTCAAAAAACGTTGCCGCTCTGCAGGGTCTAAACCTGCAGTAGGTTCATCTACTATGATTAGCTTGGGTTTATTTAGTAATAATTGAGCTATACCAAATCGTTGCTTCATTCCTCCAGAATAACCAGCCACTTCTTTGAATCTAACGTCGTATAAATTGGTGAGTTCAAGAGCAGAAGCGACTATATGATCCCGTTCTTTCTTATTTGAAATACCTTTAAGCTCTCCCATATAATGCAACAGATCATAGGCGTTCATTTTAGGATAAACCCCAAAGCTCTGTGGTAGATAGCCTAGTATCTTACGTAATTCTATGGGCTCACTAAATAAATCAATATCTCCTAGTCGTGCCTCCCCCATATCCGCTTCCTGCAGAGTTGCAATGGTCCGCATAAGAGTGGATTTACCAGCTCCGTTAGGACCAAGTAATCCAAACATACCATTGGAAATAGTGATGGAGACATCCTTTAGTGCCTGAACTCCATTTGAATAGGTTTTAGATAAGTGTGAAAGATGTAATTCCATAGTTGCGTATAAATATCATGGCAGTTGTAGAAGCTCTTTAAAATACTATTTTCTTTGTATAGAACGAATAATTACGTCGTCAATCTGTGCTTTTCACACTAGGTTTATTTCTATTTAGAAAATGAGTAAAAAAAAGCCTCATCGGTTTCAACCAAGATGAGGCCTGGGGTACAATTAAAAATGGGTACAAATAAAAAAAGTTGGGTCTCTAAGAAGGTGGTCGTTCTTATGCGGTGTTGATTTTTGAATTTCGGGTTAAGTGAGGTAGTAATAGTAGTTAAATCGGACTCTGAACTGACTGCTTTACAGATAAGGAGTCGATATATGACTATTTGTTACAAAAAAAGTATGATTTTTTTGATTTCATCGAATTCTCATTTTAGAAAAAACAGTATGAATACTAAAATCAAGGATTTGCAGTGACAAGTAAATAGCTTAATTTGCTGACTCCATTTTAAATAGTTAATTTGGAGTAAGAGTTTGAAGCACAGGCTTTTTAGCCATTAGAAACACTATTTATTTACTATTTGATTTATCCTTGGGGTTTTATGCGCAACCTTTTTGCACAATATATTTGGGTTTGTATCGCTTTGATTATGAGTTTTGGCATGCTTATGGACACGGTCTATGCTCAGAGCATGATTTTAAAACCACCAACAGCCCAGGATTCAGATGGGGATTACGAAGTAAAACTACTCTTGAAACAGGATGCTGAATTCCGCTTGGAATGGGCTAATTTAGATGCTTCTGCACTGAATTTAACAGGTAGGAATGCAAAATTAATCATTGGTAGGGCATCTAATACCTATCAGACCTTAGCACTTGACGTCAATGGAAACCGAGCCGATTTGGTCCCTAATAACATAGGTCTTAGTGTAGGTCGATATTTTGCTCGAATCACCAATTCAACGGCTCGTACAGCTGGGGAAATTCAACAGGATTACACCGCTAATCCTGGGAGCATCTTTTATTCCAATGAAGTACAGATTATAGTCGAGGCAGACGAGGCTCCATCTATTATTGCCCCACGGGGAAATACCACTAACGCCACCCCTACTTTTCAATGGACGGCGGTTTCTGGAGTTCCGTCCTACTGGTTAATTGTGTCCAGCACACCCTTCGATATAGTAGAGGATGATGAAGGAGGAATTACCATTGAGGGCGCAACCGTAGTCTGGCAATATATCACTAAAACGACGACAGCTGATTATGGTGAAATTAATCGGGAATCTCCTTTTACGGATGAGGCACCGCCTTTAAATGCAAATCAAGAGTATAGTTACACGGTTTTAAATGTGTATGAGGAGAATAACCCAGTATATACTAGCCCGGTATTTGGAGGAATTGTTCCTTTCATTTACGTTGACCCAAATGCGGTACCAAAAACAACACTTGTACGACCGAATAACAACGTAGAACTATTTGCAGAAGAGACCATTACTTTTGAGTGGACCGATGTTCCTGAGGCTTCTAATTATACGGTCAATCTTTTTCAAGTGATGAAACAGCAAGGTATTGACGTCACGGTTCCTATCTGGTCAGGGACTACGACTAATAACCTGATTGAGTTTCCTGCCCTACAAACACTAAAGAGTGGTCGGTATCAATGGAATGTGGTTTCCAATAATACCAAAGGTGGTGGGACCACATCCAGTAGTCGCTTTTTTCAGTATAATGTTGAAACGGGTGAATTTAGCGTTCGAGTAATAAGCGCGTCTGATAATTCCAGCTTATTAGGAGTCGAGCTTTCAGCGCGCGCGATATCCGGCGGGGTGACTCCTTCCCTTCCTTATTTCGTTCAATCGGACAGTTATTCGGATAGTTTGGTAGCCGGAACCTATGAGTTTACAGCTGAAAAACAAGGCTTTGAAACTACTACCACTACATCGGTAATTCGAGATCAACGTACGACTTATGTGCAGATGAAAATGAACCCCTTACCTTCCTCGGTATCTGGAGTAGTGAAAGATAACACAGGACAAACCGTGGAAGATGCGGTAGTACGCACGGTCAAATCTGATGATGGAACTATAAAAACTACGACTACAGGGGTTAACGGAGATTATTCGTTATCACTAAATCAGGGAAGCTACACCGTATCCGTTTCGAAATCAGGCTTCATTAGCCCAAGTAATCGCTCGGTTACCCTTGGCTTAGACGAGCAAAAGAATCTTTCGGATCCATTTATTTTAACTAATGACCAAGCGACGGTATCCGGTACTGTATTTAATGAAGATGGCGATGCGGTTTCCCGGGCAACGGTACGTATTGATAATGGAAGCCAACAGTATGAAGCCCAAAGTAATGGGTCCGGAGCCTATCAATTTACGGTATCCAGTGGAAATTGGACTATTTCAGTAGAAAAAATTGGGTTTGTTAAACCTGAAGATGCTACTGTATCTCTTTCAACCGGTGATGTTTTACAGAGTCAAGACTTTACGTTAACAGGGAATGCAAACCAGGTAACTGGATTTGTGCGAGAGCGAATAACTAACGAAGATGGCTCTACGGGCTTAAGTCCTTTTGGAAATGTAGAGGTGCGTGCAGTACCTAGTGTTGGAACGGCTATTAGCACTACTACAACAGGAAATGGACAATATACAATCTCACTGAAAAGTGGTTCGTATTCTATTGTGGCGGTAGAGGAAAATTATGCTTCTAATCAAGAAAGGGAGTTGGTTATTGGTATCGCTGTGGGTGAAACTATTTCGGGTATGGATTTTGAAATGGTACCAAATGCGAGCTCGGTTTCAGGGACCGTGAGTTTACCTAATGGAAATGGAGTTTCCAGTGCAACCGTTTCGGTGTTGAATGTGGGTACTACTCAAACCAATAGTAGTGGTTATTATTCGATGAGTGTGCCAAACGGTAGTCATCGGGTTTCGGTAAGTAAGACAGGATTGGTATCTCCTTCTCCAAAAACAGTCAGTTTATCCGCTGGTCAAGATCTAACCGGTATTAATTTTGAAATGACACCGAACGCAGGCTCCATTTCAGGGAAGGTAAGTTCGAGTGGTTTAGCTCTAACCAATACTCAATTACGGGCAAGAAATACATCAACCAGTCAGGTGGTTTCCCTAACCAATGGAGATGATGGGAGTTATACGTTTAACTTACAGTCGGGTAGCTGGGTTATTTTGGCACAAAAAACGGGTTTTTTGTCTGATTCAAGCTCTACCGTCACCATTGGACCGGGTCAATCGGTGATTAATCAGAATTTTTCGCTGGTGGAAAATACCTTTACGCTTAGGGGTACGGTGACTGATGGAACTAATGCGATTAGAAACGCTAGTGTATCGATTAATGATGGTGATGGGTTTAGCCAGTTAACTCAAACGCAGATTAATGGAACCTATGCCTTTAGTATTCCTGCGGGGGTAGATTATACGATATTGGTCGAAAAAGATGGGTATAAAAGCGAGAGTGGCACTTCAGGAGTTCAGTCAGCTGGATCTACCAAAGTGAGTGATTTTACCCTAAGTTCGAACCCATCTTCTGTAGCTGGTACGGTGAATGTGTCGGGTGGAGGAATTTTGGCGGGTGCAAAAATTTATGCACTAAATGGTTCGGGTCAAAAAGTAGATTCGACTACTAGTAAATCAGATGGAACCTATGTGCTGGGTTTGAGCCCAAATAGTTATACCCTAAGGGTTCAGAAGGCCGGCTATACCACTGCCCAAAAGGCGACCACCTTGAGTATTGGACAGAATCTTACAGGAGTTAATTTTTTGGTTAGCGAAAATTTTGTTTTCATATCTGGAACCATCACTGACTCCGAGGGAAATGCATTGAACCAAGTGTTGGTAAATGCGAGTAAGTTGAATGGAGGGGGTGCGACAGTTGTGTCGGATGCAGAGGGCGCCTACAGTTTTGAGGGTTTAGTTGGGGGTAGCTACGTGATTAGCTATTCGAAAACTGGGTATGTCAGTAAAGAAGTGGCTCAAACAGCATCGGATGGGGCGACAATTCGTCTAGATCAGCAACTCACGATTAAGGATGGTCGGGTATCGGGCCTTGTTCAGGATCTTGGTGGGGCACGACTTGCTGAGGCTACGGTTACCGCTACACATAGCAATGGGACTACGTATACCGGTATTACGAATGCGCAAGGAGAGTACAGTCTCAATAGCTTGGAATTAGGAAGTTTTTCGGTTAATGCTACTAAAACCGGCTATAGCTCTCCTGCGGATGAAACATTTACACTAAGCGAAGAAGAAACGGAGTTAACCCAGCTTAATGTAGATGGCTTAGTTCTCAATAATGCGGGTATTACGGGCACTGTTTCACAAGCTGTAAGCGGCGTGGGTATTAAAGGGGCTGAAATATCCTTGATTGGTAGAGAAGGCAATGGGTCTAGTTTTACCGTATCGGATGCAAGTGGGGCGTATAGTATATCTGGAATGAGCCAAGGAAGCTTTTTGCTAATAACTTCTAAGGAAGGGTTTGAGAGTGATACTGTAGGAGTGGTTTTAACTGCTGGATCGACAATCTCAGAAGAGGTACAGTTGTCCCCAAACATTGGTTCCCTTGCCGGGAAAGTTACCGATAAGAGTGGGGCTGCCTTAGGATTTAATGTGACGGTAATCGCCTCAAATGACGTCAATTCCTACACTACAAAAAGCGATGCGTCTGGAAATTTCCAGTTCAACGAAATTGAGAATGGCGCTACCTATACCCTTGAAACAGATATTTATCGGGAGGGCTATGAAAATGGAAGTCTGACCGAAACCGTTGCTGCAGGAGAGTCTGCCGCCACACTGAGTGACAATGTGGAGGTTACTGTAAGGCAGGCTTCAATTACTGGAGCCGCTGGTGTGGCAGGGGCTACCATGCGCTTAATCAATGCCGATACTCAAGAAATTATTGAGTTGGTTCAGTCAAATCCTTCGGGGAATTATAGTTTCACTTTCCTTCCTGCGGGCAATTACCTAGTTCAAGCACAACTCCTTGGATATGAGTTTAGCCCTGCGCAAAGAGGCCCTATTTCTTTGGGTAATAAAACCGCTGCAACGGCAAACTTCACCGCTCAGGCTAATATTGCTACCTTGGATGTGAAGGTCTCAACGGAGGGTGAAGCCTTATCAAATGTAGATGTAAGTATTATCTCCGCGGACACTGCAATCGTACTATCTCAAAAATCGGGAAGTGATGGTATTGCTAGATTTTCCCGTATAAAAGCCACCTCCTACACGATACGAGCATCTAAATCTGACTTTAGTTCCGATCCTGCGCAGCGAGTTCAAGTATTGCAAACGGGTGATTCAACCACGGTTAGTTTCAACATGGTTTCCAATAATGCGCAGTTTTCCGGACGTGTCGTCAATTCCACAGGAAATGGGCTTTCTGGTGTCAACATCCAAGCCACTCTGGAAAGCACGGGACAGAGTTTTACCGCATTATCAAATAATTCTGGACAGTACAGCTTTGACGGAGTCGCCTCTGGTATATATAAATTAAAGGCCGAGCGCGAAGGATTTACCCAAGACAGCGTAGAAGTCACTCTGGTTGATGGAGACAACAAAACGGTGGATAATTTAGTGCTAGCACCACGTTATGTTGATGTGCGAGGGAAAGTGTTGTTGAGGTCGGATGGATTCGAGGGTGCAAGCATCCGGGCGCAATCATCAACCAGTTTGTCTACACTCTCAGATGCAAATGGGAATTATCGTTTTGGGACATTGCCGATTTCAATTGAAGAAGGGGATTCTACAACCTATCAGTTTACGGTGAGTTCAGGGGTCTTTTCGAAAACCTATACTCGGGTGATTAAGCCGGATCAGGTTACTCAGCAAATTGTGCTACCGGATACCTATGTTCCCAGTGGTCAGATTACGATTCGAGTGAACGATGGCAAGGATCCCTTAGCCGGTACGGAATTGGTCTTTGGCGTTTCGGGTGGGCAATCACAGAAAATTATTACGGGTAGTGACGGGACCTATGCTTCTCAGTCGAATCTGAAACAAGCGGAGTATACCTTAAGTTTGTTTAAAGAAGGCTATTTATACCCGGAAAATACCATTCGAATTTCTCTTGATTCCGATACAACGGTATTAGATAGCACTTTCAGTTTACCTTATGTACAATTACCGGTGGGAGATATTTTGGCCGATCAATCTACTGCTGTTTCGGTAGTTAGTCCTGCAGGCTTAGAACTGGATAATGCAACTGTCTCGGCGCAGCTATACTACCGTGTTGGGTCAACGGGCTCTTTTCAGTCCCTAACCATGCAAATAATAGATGGTGGGTCAGCGGGAGTTGATACCCTTCGCTCAACCATCCCCGTTCAAGGTACCGTTGAACCGATTACCTTGTATACTTCTGTACAAAATATCGAAACGGAGATAAGCTATCAAAGCAATCAGGAAACGATTACCCCATTGGCCAGTGGTATACTTAGTACGGTACGTATAACACCAGGGCTAAAAGGAAAAAAAATACGCCTAGGTGATACCTATGATCTCAAGGTAGAGCTGCGCGATGGAATTAATGAATCCCTTCAAGATAAATTTGAAGGAGACATGTCGGAAGGAACTGTTCGATGGTCACTAATTAATAATTCGTCGGGTATTCGACTTAGTACATTAGAGGGCACTCAAGCCACCTTGGAAACCCTAGCAGCGGGCACGTATCAATTTAGAGTAACCACCGAATATAATGGGACGAGTATTAGTGAAACAATAGATGTTGAAATTCAAAGTATGCCAATCGACAGTATGGTCGTGAGTAGGCCAGCTAAGCAGATTTCAAACGCTAGTACACATCTTTTTGGTTATACTGCCATAGACACATCGGGTAGCAGTGTAGTTTTAGGGAATAGCTTAGAGTGGAAGGTGAATCCAAGCACGGTAGGCACCGTGGATAGCAGAGGTGTTTTTACCCCAACTAATAACAGCACTATAGGATCATTCACCGTGGAGGTAACCGATCCGGTGAGTGGTATTCAATCCAAATCGGATGTGGTAGAATTAGTAGCTCGAATACTTCCGGAAGAAACCTACACTCTGACTAATGGGAGTGGTATGCAACTTAGTTTACCGGAAGGGTCTGTGGAAATTCCTTCTCAGTTGTCTTTGGGTGAAACCGTACCTCCAAAAACGAAGAAGTTTGTGTTTGCCCAAGGAACGGACATCTCATATACCGTCTCGGATTTGATTTATATTCTATCTTTCTCGGGTAGTCCTCTCATGAAAGAGGCTATTTTAACCTTACCAGATGACACCACAATGACTTTTAATACAGGCATACGGGAGATAGGGAGGTTTAATTTTACTACTTTGCAGTGGGAATTAATGGAAGCGACTCAGGCTAAGTACTCCAAGTCTTCTGAGCTGCGAAATAATGTTGAGACAGCAGGAACGGTTAGTATTTCAAAGCTAGGGCAGTTTGCTGTAATGGCAGAAAATGAACCCTTGGGTATAAAGTATGCAGCCGTTCTACCTAGTCCGTTTAGTCCTGAAATCGCACCTTTACGCATAGGTTATTGGCTGGATTCGGCCTATCCACCAGTGAAAGTGGACATCCAAATAGTCAATATGAAGGGCGAGTTAGTACGAACTTTGCTAGAGGATGATTTACAACAACCAGGGCGTTATGGCTCGGCTTCCTCTCAAAAAGAATTATTATGGGATGGGAAAACAGATAGTGGTGCATGGGCTCGAAATGGACGCTATATCATACAAATAAAAGCGAAAGATCAGTCAGCTGAAGTAGTGAAGCTGTTACCGGTGGTACTCATTAAATAGGATATCATGATTAGCCTTAGACAACAAAATAGTGATGTTTTAAGAAGGTTTAGGACTTCAATTACCCATGCTACTTTGGTAAGCTTCCTTGGTATGTGCATAAGTTTGCTCCTTATTGGGAAGGCACCCGCATTATTCGCTCAACAGATATCTACCATTCCAGGGTCTTTCGTCGATGTGGGTTTTGGAACTAGGCCGGTTGCCATGGGTTATGCTTTTGTTGGCTTAGCGGATGATGAAAATGCGACCTATTGGAACCCAGCAGGGTTAACTAAAGCAGATGGATTTCAAGTGGGTTTATCACAGCTAGACCACTGGGGCTTGGTTACCTACAATTATGCAGCAATTACGGTTCCTTCATTTGGCCAAAACCAAGCGTTAGGGATTGCAGTGATTTCTTCAGGAGACGATATGATGAGTGAATTATCTGTGCATGCTGCGTATGGATTTCGCGTACAATTTGTCTCTTTAGGTGCTTCAATTAAATATCGAAGTGCTTCTTTTGGTAAGAACACTCTTTCTGAAAATTCCTATCTAGTGTTCGATCCAGAAGAAATATCTATTGGAATGGGGCAGCAGGTTACAGGTAATGCGTTTGGTTTAGGATTAGATCTTGGATTATTGGTCCACATAAATGAGTCTATTCAAATTGGAATGATGGCTCGCGACTATAAGGCCCCTATGCAATGGAGTTCCTCTGCTGTCGAAAGTAGTGTGTATTCTGCAAAGGGTGATTATGCCGAAGATTTGCCCATGGAACTTTTGTTTGGTGTATCAGGGAGAATTGGGGATGAATTAACCTTAGTCGCCGATTATGTGCCTGCTTTAGAGAATGATCGAACTACTTGGGTGCGCGCAGGTTTTGAAAAGCGCTTAGCTAAGGTCTTAATGATTCGAGGAGGAACCGAACAAGGCATCAATAATTTGGAGGACGATAAAATCACGTTGGGCACCGGACTCGACATTTCTATTCAACAGGCTCTACGCATAAAAGCCGACTTCACCTATGTAATGGACCCAATCAAAGACTCTCAACGGTTTAGTTTTTCAATCCACTTCTGATGAAACAACGTTTATTCTATTTATTCACTTATTTATTTGTCTTGTTAGCCATTTCTAGTCCTGAGCTTTATGCACAAAGTGGAGGGGAAGAAGATGACGCAGAACCCAGTGAATTGCATCTATTCCGAGGTGGATACATGGACGTTTCTTTTGGGCTTAATCTCAATACCATTGGTGGAAGCCTAGGATCTAGCGGAATGGGGGGGCTACTGTCCTCGAAAGTATATAATGGAGCACTGAATGTTAATCTGAATCCGGCTATGTTAGCCTTTAATACCAGTGGGCATATGGTATTTGATAGTCGGATTGGTCTTGGAACAGACATGAATGCTGGATTGAACAAACGTATCATAAATTCACTTAACACCAGTTTTGATAGCTCAATTACGGATACATTTAGTGATACCGATACCTGGACTCAGTTTCCAGAGACCTATATCCAGCCAACCAAAATGCGGAACCTCGATGTAGGGCTTACTCCAAATATAGGTTTGATGGCCTTTTCGATACCTATTACAGAAGAATTGACCTTGGCAGCATCGTATAATTACCCTATGAGTATGAACCTTGACATGGGTATAACTGGAATTTCAGCCAAGCTAGCACAAGAACAAGGAACCGACGAGGTAGCCATACGATTCGACGTACTCATGAATATTTCCTTGCTCATGCAAATGCAACTTCAAATGAGTAATCTCACTATTGGTGGAGGATATACCATCGTTGATACTCCAGCAAAAAAGATATCAGCTGGGTTTTCCATGAGTAGGTATCAGGTAGATAATGTACGGCGCCTACAGGCCGATTTATCGGGTATGGTAGTCGTTGGTGGTGCAGACGAACGGTATTTCAACAACCCTTTAGATCCTAACCTTAATAGTGAATTAGGTGAGATTAACACCTTTTCAATGAATGCGTATGCTAATTATAATTCTGTTGGGTATGGGTACACCCTTGGCTTTGTTTACCAAACCTACCAAGGTATTAATGCCTCTTTGGTCTACAAAAATATGCCTAATTTTAATTTGATTGCCGAGGAAGGAGCCTATGCAAATGCATTTTTACCCATCTTTGTTACGGGTACAGGGGATGAGTTATTACAAGGAGAAATCGGGGTTGCCTTAGATAGTTTACAAGCAAATAAGCCAAATTTAACCACCGAACGTAACATAGGTTCTCTTGTGAGTAATGGAAGTTTAAATCTACCCTCTTCATTAAGTTTAGGCTTAGACTTTAACGTAGGTCTGCATACCATCGTTTTCAATTATAGTTATTATAATGGCCAGTTAAGTTATGGGCATGGAAGTAATGTAATAGGTAAGCAGGCTAATCATGGTATTGGTTTTGGTATGGACATTCGATTAGAAGACCGTTTTGGGTCTATTGTATCATATGCAACTATTCCATTACGATTACTGCTATTGGATATTGATGGTATGCTATTTCAAGCTTTTGGGAATACTACAGGGTACTCAAATAGTCATTTTCGATTTGGTGGAAAGATGATGACGGGTGTAGGGATAGATACACGTGAAGATGTAGATGGCTATGCTGAGCTTTTAGGCAAGACAATCCCACAATCCTTTAGTCTTGGGCGACAGTATAGCATTTTTGATCAGGTTGATGTGGGGGTTACCGTTTTAGCCATCCCTGATCTTATGGTCAAATATTCTATTGGCATACGATTTTAGAAACAGCTAGTCATTCTAATTATTTGTCTCTCGTTTTTAGCTAGAAAGCTTCATAAATACTTTATTATACCTTCAAAGTACTTTTTAATGAGACATTGATTTGTTCGTAATTACTTAATAATCATTTCAAAAGTATCTGATAATTATTAATACCCGATAAACCTTTATGTTAGTATTAGTGAAGAACGTAGTTAATACAACATTTCGGGTTATTATTCTCGTACAATAACTGACCACCCTAATTAAGTTTGAGGCTTGATTAGGGTTTTTTTTATCTTCATGCCTATCACAATTAATAATAGTCATGAATTATCCGAATTCAACTGGTACAACTTTTATTGCATTTTGTATATCTGTCTTATGCATTAGCTGTACAGATGTTAACATGAAGAATAAACCCGCCCACAGTTTTGAATCTCGAGAGGTGTTTGAAGAGAACGATATTTATCTCGTAGCCTTTGAAATAGTGAATTCCAATCGTGTTAATCTTTTGACAGAAGCTTTGAAGGAGCAAGCTCGCGCATATAGTCAGGAATACACCGATAGCTTGCAACTAAACGATCGCGAATTACATTACTATTTCTATTCTTCAGGTGCAAAAATTCCACCTTTTTCTAAAGTAAGCGACTATACAATGGTAGAGGATTTACTCTGGGTAAATGTTAAAAGCTTTGATAGCCCTCTGCTAGAATGGACTAATAGTTTCGATTCTGTAGGAGCTGTGTACGAGTGGAAATTAGATTAGGTAGGACGCTTCGTTGGCATTTGAAAAGTAAGCTTTTTCATAGATGTCACTCATCAATTTAATCAGCTCTTAATAGGTAACTATTTTTTATACATCTGAGCAGTTAATGGACATGTACCCCATTTAGGCTGAAATTTGTCAAGTAACCCTGAACCCTCAGAAAAATTCACCGGGGTAGTAGCAAGATTCGAAACACACCAGCTTGATAAATCCTGGTTAAATAACGTTGCATCATATAGCATATAGCTCATATCGTATACACTTGATACATCCCAATGGGTAATGTCTTCATTGAACGAACTTTGTGAATAGAAAACGTAGGATAGATCAAATACTCCTGAAGTACAGGTCGTTGAGGCGTTATTTACCGTAATATCTTGTTTATTACGTTTGGTATAGGTAACACCATTGACCTCTCCACTTTCATTAAACTCAGCGCTTGAGCAAATGATGGTTCGACCGTTTGAACTTAGAAAGAAGCTTTGTTCTAAAGTATTCACAGTAGACTGTAAACTGGAATCAGCTTGCATTGTTTGGGCAGAAACTGGAAATGAATAAATTGCTAGCATAAGTAATAACAATTTTAATCTTACTAAATGAAACATAAACTGATTATTGAAAGTTTGCGCTAGCCTTTTAACTATCGCTTTAACTCTTTTAAAAGGATTTGTTGGATAAATAGTTATGCAACTTCAAACTTTATGCATTTATGAATTGATGAAATTTAACCAGAACAGTGCATTAAA
>Ga0181585_10000388_pt1 | contig 36275 bp, 31 predicted proteins | sample 071ome_29_FD_132469 | JGI IMG/M metagenome (GOLD analysis project Ga0181585, IMG submission 132469) | Coastal salt marsh microbial communities from the Groves Creek Marsh, Skidaway Island, Georgia - 071407BT metaG (megahit assembly) | ecosystem: Environmental > Aquatic > Marine > Intertidal...
ACCGGCCACCGCCGGGATTTGTTTCAGCCTGGCAAACACGGCAGCCTGATCTTCATCATCAATAGTGAGAAAAGCCCCGGAAATCAGTGGTGCATTACCGGTAGCGTGATAAAGCGCTTGTTTGCTCATGTATACCGATACGCCAATAAAATCCTCGATAATGCCACTGACCAACTGCTCATTTTTCTGACGTTCACCGGCCAGCCACTCTACCTGCACGGTATCGCCGGATTTTAGCTGCAGCCGCTTGGCCAACAGTGAACTGATGATCATGCCATTGGTAGGAACCGGTATTTGCCTGGCATCTGCATTGATCAGACGCCGCAAGCGTCCCTGCGGATCGATACCGGTGACACTGACTTCTTCATCACGCTGGGCAGCTTTCAGGCGTGCCGGCACCGTATGAAAGGTTTCAACCTGGCTGACACCCGGTATTTGCCGGAGCTCAAAACTGGCACCCTCACCGATCGCCTCCTTGAAGCTGAGGGTGATATCCTCGCGCTGCATCTGTCGAAACTGGATGTCCATCATATAGTTGATGCTGTCAAACATGAACATGCCCATCAGCAGGATAGCCAAAGAAAAGGCTATCCCAACGGCTGAAAGCAAGGCATGCAGCGGTTTGCGCTCGGCATTGCGCAGAATCATACGACCTGCCGATGGCAAGAGCTGGCCCAGACCCAGTTTTTCAAAGGGCCCTGGCTTAAAGCGCAATGGCGATTCTGGCTGCATAGCCTCTGCCGGTGGCAAATCAACCGCTCGCTTCACCGCAGCAAGGGCTCCGGTAGCAGCAGCGGCAACACTGACCACAAAAGCCATGAGCAGCAATCCAGCGCTGGGCCGGAAATTCAGCTCAGGTATATCAAAATACTGGGCATATATCGTCAGCAGCCCCTGCCCCAGGTAATAACCACCAACACTGCCAATCACCCCGCCCAGCAGCACGGCAATAACTGCGTACATCAGATAATGCCTGCCGACCTCGACATTGGTATAACCAAATGCTTTCAGTACAGCAATTTCAGCACGCTGTGTACTGATCAGTCTGCCCAGTACCAGATGCAAGAGGAACACGGCTACCGCCAGAAAAACGGCAGGAATGACCGAGCCCATGATGCGGTTTCCGGTTAATTCATTTTCCAGGATCTGATGCGAAAGCTGGTCTTCCCGCAGGTAGGCACCCATCCCGCCATAGGGTTCCAGTTCTGCATCGATAGCCCGCATGATCGCCAGCGTATTGGCCCCTGGCATCAGGGTGGCCACCACTTCGTTAAAGGCGCCTTCCATGTCAAAGGCAGCACTCAGTGCTTCTCTACCCATCCAGAATACGCCATAGCGCTCATCCTCCGGATACAGCGAGCCCGGTGGCACGGCATAGGAATGTTCAGCGGAACTGGCGATTCCCACAATATCCAGTTCCCTGGAGCGGCCATTGATCACTACCCGAATGCTGTCTCCCGGACCCAGCGAGCGAGCTGCGGCAAATTTTTCACTGATCAGCACTTCATCGGGATAAGCCGCTGCCAGATAACGACCCTGCTTGATATCAATATCATTGAGCCGTGGGCGCGACAACTCGGGTATCGAAACAAAACGCCCCTGTGCCGGAATGGCCAGATCATCCAGGTCCAGTGCGGCCAGCAGGGTAACCCGGGTGTCAACCTGGTCCACACCAGGGATAGCCTGCAGTTTGTCTAACAGGGTTAATGGCGCCCTGACAAGCGGTGCCCACAAATCGGCAAAACGGGTCTGGGCATAATAATTTTGCTGGGCCAGCACCAGCGAATCATAGGTCCCCCGCATGGTGATGACCGACATGATACCGGTCGCCACCACCAGACCAATGGACAGCATCTGCATTTTCAGCCGCCAGAGCTCACGCCAGAGTTTTTTATCGAGTGCCCGCATTACCAGCGTATGCTGTCCAGTGCAGCGCGTTGCTCATTGTGTAGAGTTTCCACGATTTCTCCGCTGCTCATCCGGATAACCGTATCACCCATGGCGCCAATAGAAGCATTGTGTGTAATGATGGCCGTCGCCGTAGCGGTTTCAGTATTAACCTTATTGATAACCGACAGTACCAGGCGACCGGTCGTCGCATCCAGCGCCCCTGTTGGTTCATCACACAGCAAAAGATGTGGACGCTTGGCAACTGCCCGGGCAATAGCGACTCGCTGCTGTTCTCCGCCGGATAACTGGGAAGGAAAATGATGCATGCGATCGGTTAGGCCAACCAGCTCCAGGGCTTCTTCTGGCGGCATGGCATCATCCATGATGTCGGTAACCAGCTCAACATTCTCCCTGGCCGTCAGACTTGGTATAAGGTTATAGAACTGAAAGACAAAACCGACGTGCTGCCGGCGAAACTGTGTCAACTGGCGGTCACTGTAACGGGTCAGGTTTTCATCACGGTAGAACAGCTCTCCCGAACTGGGCGTATCCAGTCCGCCCAGGATATTCAATAAGGTGGATTTGCCGCTGCCGGAGGCCCCCAGAATCACCGCCAGTTCTCCGTCGAACAGCTGCATCGACACCTTATTCAGGGCATGCACGGTCAACTCGCCGGCCTGGTAGATCTTGCTCAGGTCGCATGCTTTGAGGATGATTGATTTGCCTTGTGCATCCATAAACCAGCCAGTGCTTCATTAGCTCAGTGCATTGTATAGGAGGCAGGTTTTCCTGTATTGCGCCTGATCAACGATTAGCACATACCCTACAGCCTATTGCCGGTGATAGGGATGGCCCTGCAGCAGAGACCAGGCACGGTACAACTGCTCGGCAACAATGACCCTGACCAGTGGATGCGGAAACGTCAGCGCGGACAATGACCAGCGCTCGTCAGCCTGCTGCACACAGCTTTCATCCAGACCATCGGCTCCGCCAACCAGCAGGGCTAGATCTCGGGCCTCATCCCGCAGGTACTGCAATCGGGTAGCGAGTTTTTCCGTACTCAGCGACTTGCCTCTCACATCCAGCGCAACAACATAGTCATTCTTCTCGATGCTACGCTGCATGGCTTGTGCTTCTTTCTCCATGCTGGCTCTGATATCTGGATTCTTACCCTGCAAGGCCGAAGGAATTTCGCGAATATGCAGTGAAAAATCCGCTGGCAGCCGCTTGCGATACTCCTCCACAGCACTCTCCACCCAGGCAGGCATTCTGGTACCGACGGCTAGCAGTTTGATTTTCATGAGTTGCCCTAATCTTCCAGGCGTTCGGCCGTCATACTCCAGAGGGATTCCAGGTCATACAGTTCCCGGCTGGCTGCAAGCATGACATGCACCACAATATCGCCGAGATCCACCAGCACCCATTCGGCAGCATGCTGGCCTTCGGTACTGTAGACCTTGCCACCGGCTGCTTTGACTTTTTTGGCCAGTTCGTCAGTCATGGCCTTGATATGACGATTTGAGGTGCCAGTTACCACCAGCATGAAATCACAGACAGACGTTAAACCACGTACATCCAGACAGGTGATATTTTTGCCTTTCATGTCGTCCAGCGTTGTCATGGCTAGATCTTTCAATTGCTCAACTTTCAAGCTATGCCTCACGTATAGAGTTTGTTCTTTTTGATGTAATTAAATACCGTATTGGGTATCAGATAACGTACGGATTTTTTTTCCTTGATCAGCTTTCTGATTTCACTCGATGAAATCATCAGCGGCGTGAAACTGTATTCCAATACCCTGCCATAAGGCAGCTGACACATCTCACTAAAACTGGATACCATGCGTTTTTTACAATACTTTTTCACGCTTTTTGAAGGATCAATGGCCCAGCCCGGGCGGGTCACCACGATGATATGGGCACACTCAAGCATATCCTGCCAGTTCTTCCAGCTATCCAATTTGTTAAAGGCATCGGCTCCCAGCAAGAGAAACAATCGGTCCTGGGGGTATTCAGTGCGCAGTGACTGCAGGGTCTCTATCATGTAGGAAGGTCCCGGCCGCATGCATTCACGCATATCAACAATTAGTTTCTTCACTTGCCGGGTGGCCTTGTGCAGCATGGCAATGCGGTGTTGAGCCGACGCTTCGGCTTCTTCCCGATGTACGGGATGGTGACAGGGCACCAGCCTCACCTCATCCAGACCAAAGTCTTGCTGGGCCGCCAGCGCCATTCGCAGGTGACCAAAATGAACGGGGTCAAACATGCCCCCAAGCACGGCTATGTTTTTAAACTCGGATGTGCCCATTGCCCAGGACGATGTATTTTTGCGAAGTCAGTCCTTCCAGCCCTACCGGGCCTCGGGCATGTATCTTGTCAGTTGAAATACCAATTTCCGCGCCCAAGCCGTATTCAAACCCATCGGCAAAGCGAGTCGATGCGTTAACCATGACCGAGCTGGAATCCACCTCACGCAGAAAACGCATGGCACGGGCATAGTCTTCCGTCACTATGGCATCAGTATGTTGGGAGCTGTGCCGATTGATATGCGCGATAGCCTCATCAATACCTGCCACTACCTTGATGGATAAGACCGGTGCCAGGTATTCAGTTTCCCAGTCTTCCTCAGTTGCAAGCTGAATCTCAGGCAGAATTTCCTTGCTGCGCTCACAGCCTCTTAATTCAACCTGTTTCTCATCATAAGGCTGCATAATCTGCTGTAGAAAATCTTCAGCAAGTGACTCTGCCACCAGCAGCGTTTCCATCGCATTACAGACACCATAACGATGGGTTTTCGCATTCAGGGCTATATTCACCGCCTTGGTCATGTCGGCGCCATCATCCACATACACATGGCAAATTCCATCCAGGTGCTTGATGACGGGTACTTTTGCATCTTTGGAGATACGCTCAATCAGGCCTTTGCCGCCACGCGGAACAATGATGTCGACATATTCCGGCATGCTGATCAGTGCAGCGACCGCTTCTCGATCAGTGGTCTCAACCACCTGCACCGCACTGGCTGGCAGATCAGCTTTTTCCAGACCCTCGGCAATACAGCGCGCAATTGCCTGATTGGAATGGATGGCTTCCGAACCTCCACGCAAAATCACAGCATTACCGGATTTCAGACACAGGCTGGCCGCCTCAACAGTCACGTTGGGGCGCGATTCATAAATAATACCGATGACGCCCAGCGGCACACGCATGCGTCCGACCTGAATACCACTGGGGCGGTAACGCAAATCGCTAATCTCGCCAATTGGATCAGCCAGGGCACAGACCTGATGCAGGCCTTCTATCATGATGTCGACACGGGCACTTGTCAGCTCCAGTCGGTCCAGCATGGCAGGCGCCAGACCCTTCTCTTTACCGGCCGCCAAATCCCGGGCATTGGCCTGCTGCAGCTCAGCGCGGGATTTATCCAGCGCAGCTGCCGTGTTCAGCAGGGCCTGATTTTTTGATTCAGTTGCCGCCGCCGCCATAAGGCTCGAGGCGGCTCTGGCTTGCTGCCCCAGATTTTGCATCAGGGCTTTTATCTCGGACATCTTGCTTCCACTACACTTGGTAAAAAACTGATTATAACTGATTAATGCTCAGTTCACCCCGTACTAAACGTTCCTTCTGCACTTTGGGCAGCGCCTTGATTTTTGCCTCAAGCTTACTGGCTGCCGAACGGTCACCAATCATATACTGGTAAACCAATTCCAGCGGCCCTTTGCCTCGCAGGCTTTTCGCGGCTCGAGCGCTGCCAGACTGATGTTCCCGATAACGCCTGGCCACATCGGTGCTGATGCCCGTGTAAAGCCTGCCCTGAGCAGTCCTTATCAAATATACCCACCAGTGTTGATTGGCTTCAGTCAAAATATGCTGCCTTGATTTCAGTTAATGAATGCGTAAAAGCACTTTCTTCCACTGGAAATTTGAGGCGTTTCGCTGTATAAATGCGGCTCCTCGTTGAGGCTGATTCAGGCTCAGCAACTAACCCAGAAACCGGGTCCCATACACGGCCTAAGGACAATCCAAGAGATGTATAAAATTCAGACATTTAATCAAATTTCTGATAAAGGTTTATCACGCTTTCCACAGCAAGATTATCAGGTTTCAGCAGATATCGAAGACCCTGATGCCATTATTTTGCGTAGCTTCAAGCTCAGCATGGACAATGTCACACCCGGACTTAAAGCCGTAGCCCGAGCTGGAGCCGGTGTCAACAATGTACCGGTGGCCGATTACACCAAGGAAGGCATTGTGGTCTTCAATACCCCCGGCGCAAACGCCAATGCCGTAAAAGAATTGGTACTGTGCGGCATGCTGCTGGCTTCTCGCGGTATCGTTTCTGGTATTAACTGGGTCGGCAGTCTGGCCGAACAGGGAGACCTGAGCGAATTGGGTCCACAGGTGGAAGCTGGCAAGAAAAACTTCAAGGGTTCCGAACTGGCCGGCAAAACACTGGGGGTAATCGGACTGGGAGCAATCGGTGCACTGGTTGCCAATGCTGCCATTGATCTCGGCATGAAAGTACTGGGTTATGACCCGGCCATCTCCATTGATGCCGCCTGGCGCCTGGCCAATCAGGTAGAAAAGCAGGAAAACATGACTGCGCTGCTCTCCAAATCTGACTTTGTCAGCCTACACCTGCCGATGATTGACAGTACTCTCAACCTGATTGATGAAAAAGCCATCTCCTATCTGAAGCCCGGTGCGGTAATACTGAATTTCTCGCGGGATGCCATCGTCAATACAGAAGCCCTGCTGAAGGGGCTCGATTCAGGACAGATCGGTCGATATATTTGTGACTTTCCGACCAAGGAGCTGCTCGGGCATGACAAAGCCATTCTGATGCCGCACATTGGTGCCAGCACGGAAGAAGCTGAAGACAACTGTGCCGTCATGGCCGCCGATCAGCTGCGTGATTTTCTTGAAAACGGCAATATCAAAAATTCTGTCAACTTCCCTCAGATATCCCTGGAGCGCAATGGCGGTGTCCGACTAGCCATCGTCAATGAAAATGTTCCTGGCATGCTGGGCAAGATCATGTCCGTACTGGCAGATAAAAACATCAACGTTCTGGACATGCTCAACAAGAGTCGCGAAGAAATTGCCTACAACCTGATTGATATTGAAGGTGATGTCGATGACAGCGTTGTTGCCGATATTGAATCCATTGAACACGTCACCAGAGCCTGGCTTGTCTAAGCCGGCTCTTGACATTAACTGTTATTGAAACGGAAAGACTTATGAGTAAACAGGTTTACAATTTTGGTGCGGGACCAGCCATGCTACCAGTGCCAGTAATGCAGCAGATTCAGGAAGAATTTCTGAATTTTCAGGGCCTGGGTATTTCCCTGATTGAACTGAGTCATCGCTCCAAAGAATTTGAAGCTGTCATCAATGCTTGTGACGCACTGGTGCGAGACTTATCCAATCTGCCGGAAAACTACAAAATTCTGTATACCCATGGCGGTGCACAAATGCAGTTTGCCGGTGTTCCACTGAACCTCCTGGGACTGAAACCTGCCCACAAAGCGGTTTACAGTGAGACCGGTAACTTTTCTAAACTGGCCAACAAGGAAGCAGCCCGCTATGGCGACATTATCATTGCCAGCAGCAGTGCGGACACCAATTATGATCGTATCCCTGCCTTCACGGCGGACATGATTCCCGCTGACGCATCCTATGCCTATATCACCAGCAACAACACCATCTACGGCACCCGTTACCATAAATATCCTGAACTGGGTGATACCCCGCTGGCAATTGACGCCACCTCGGATATTTTCTCTCGCCCGATTGACTGGTCACGTGTCAGCCTGATGTTTGCCGGCTTGCAAAAAAATCTGGGGCCTTCAGGCACAGCTGTGGTTATTGTGCGTGAAGACCTGATCGGCCATGCACTGGAGAAAACACCTTCGCTGATGGATTACGCGGTCTATGAAAAATCACATTCATTGGCAAATACCAATAATACCTTTGCCATCTACACCATGGGCCTGGTCTTGCAGTGGATCAAGGACCAGGGCGGGCTTGCTGCCATTGAAAAAGTCAATGAACAGAAAGCCGCCAGCCTGTACTCGGTTATAGACAACAGTGATTTCTACACGGGTACCGCCCATCCGGATCACCGTTCAATCATGAACGTCACGTTTACCTTACCTGATGAAGAGCTCACTGCCGCCTTCCTCAAGGAAGCGCTGGAAAACGGTCTGTATGCACTGAAGGGACACCGTAATGTCGGTGGTATTCGTGCTTCAATTTACAATGCCATGCCGCTGGCTGGCTGTGAAGCCCTGGCTGACTTCATGCAGAGCTTTGAAAGTAAAAACGGCTAAATTTTTTTACTGAATCAAGCAACAAAAAAAGGAGCCATCTGGCTCCTTTTTTTGTGATCTGGTAAATAGGTAATCAAGTGTCTGTGGGTATCAGTGGCTGACGTTGACGTCCCAGTTCTGACAGGGCAATACCCCCAAGTACCAGCGCTAGAGAAACAGCATGATGTGTTTCGAAACTTTCCTGCAAAAAAATAACCGCCATGATTGCTGCAAAAACCGGCACCAGGTTGATAAAAATGCCGGCTCGATTAGGCCCGATCATGGCAACGCTTCTGATAAAAAACAGCTGCGCAACCAGCGATGGCAACACAGTTACTGACAATGCAATCAACCAGCCCCTGGTAGTGGGAGCCTGCCAGCCCTGGTGCAGCACCTCAAGCCCCAGCAGGGGCAAGGACAGCAACCAGGCCGCAATCGACATTACGGTAAACAGACTGATAGCACTGACTTTGGGTCGACGTGACAAGGCAACTGAATAAACGGCATACAGAAAACAGGCAATCAGCACATAGACATCACCGCGGTTGATCGACAGGCTTTGCAGTTCTCGCCAGCTTCCACCTGAAGCGACTATCACCACCCCAAGCAGGGTGACCACAATGCCCGCCGCCTGCAGCGGCGTGACACCTTTTCGAAATACCAACAGAGTACACAGCAAGACAAAGACAGGGATTGAGCCCTGCAGTATGCCAATATTGAGTGCGCCGGTATGGTGCCCGGCCAGGTAAAACAGATAGTTAAATACGGTAAATCCAAGACTGCCGATAATGGCAAAAAACAGCAGGTGCTGTCGCAGGACGGGCCAGTCCCTTTTCAGAAATCGCAGGGCAAATCCAGACACAATGATGATAACGCCAAGCCAGCGGAACATAACCAGTTGCATCGGCGAAATTTCTCCTACAGCGAGTCTGCTGAATATGGTGTTAAGTCCCCAGCACCAGGTTGTAAAAACCAACAGTGCATAAGCACGCCAGTGTGACTGATCACTCATGTACTGGCTTCCGGGGTAATTTTATTCAACAACAGCTGCGGATCCACAATTTAAGGGTTAAGGCTCAGCAGCCCGTTTTGACAGACGGCTGTCATGAGACTGCTCAAGGTAGCAATACAACAGTCCCAGCGGCACTGGAAGTTTGCAGACTCAGCTAAATCGCCACCAGCCGTGTATACAGGCAACTGTGGATAGGGGCAAAGCAGCCTGCATGCTGCTCTTTCACCATCCACCTGTGGGCTTGCTTCTATACGCACCGGAGCTTCGCCGTCTGTCCGCCAATCGTCCAGTCCCTGAACAGGCTTGATCAGTGCTAATGCTTACATTGCCGGTTTTCTTAAAATAAACAGAAAACGGTCCACATTTCTGCCCAGCACCGGGCTGAATATTGGCAAATCATGCGGATCGGCACTGGTACGGAGGATGTCGGAATCTTCCACGATCTCGAAACCGGCTTCCTGCACCCAGCGTCTGCCAATCTCGATCGGCAGGCGATGCAGGGCACGATAATCAGTCGCCGGATCGCCAACATATTCGGTATAAACCAGGGTGCCACCCGGTTTCAGGGCATTGTAAATTTCACGAAAAAACGCCGGTCCACTGTCATCATCACGGTGATGGGATTCCAGCCCGAACACGGCAACATCAATACTGTTAGCCGGCACATCAGAAACGTTTTGGACTGCCCGCAGATTAGGCATACTGCTGAGGTCCTCTATTTGTTCAGCAGGCACCCTTCCCCCGGCCCCCAGATCCTGGGCATAGATCATGCCGCTGGGACCAATGGCTGCTGAGAGGACACGGGCATACCAGCCAGCTCCGGAGCTGATATCCAGTACCGTCATGCCCTCTTCCACCCCGGCCAGATTCATCACCTGAACCGGTCGACGCACTCCATCCCTTGCCCTGTCGGCTTCCGGTCGCGCATCGGAGGTCATTTTTTCCATGAAATCCGGGGCAAGAGCAAAGGCGCTGCTCACCATGGAAAATGCCACAACCATGATTGTGATGGGTTTAAAGAATTTATTCATAACGCTGCTCCTTCCTGCAGTTGTAATAAACCAATAAAAATTTTGACAGATACTACCTTCAAACGCTTAAAAAATCATAATTAAAAAGTACTTTGCAGGCAGAACTTCAAAACGCTTGGCTTTTCCGGAAACCTGCTAATACCCTTTAATATGCAAGGCCATGCTGAAACTGCTTATTCCGCTAGGCATTCATAGGGCTGTACCGTGACTTCAGGGTACCATAACCAGAATTTTTCCAACTCAACAGGCTCTGTAAAGGTGGCCGGATCAGTTACCGTCATCCGGTAATCAAGCCGACTGCCATCTTCGCTCAGGGTAAAGCGTTCAGTGGTCTGAATCTGTTCGCTGGCTGGAATGCCGATCGTATCGAAATAGCCCCAGTTCATCCCGCTCGTCGACACGACTAGTGTATCCCCTTCCCAGCGCCCACTGGAATTACCCAGTGGATTTGCCTGCAAACTGATGGGCATGGATCCGTTCAGATAGATGGTTCTTATCGTGTCATATTCTTCCATTTGTAACACAATGGTATTTTCATCCTTCTCTATGATTTCCATGGGATAGGGCTGTTCCATGATGATCGGCATTCTTTTGGGTTCACAGTTTAGTATCGGACTGTCAGTAAGGCGGTTGAAATTCTCGGCACTGGCCCTGGCCTCTTGCGTCAAAGGATAAAACGAAAAATCAAAATTTGGCGTGACAGTTTCCGGAAACAGCATCTCACCAGCATGGCTCCAGACCCGAAAAATTCCCAGATCACTGCCGCCGGTATTGCCAAGCATCTGGGGCCGGGACGCAAGCGTATCGTTGGCCCAGCGTGGCTCCAGAGAGGCTCCTATCAGGACTTCTTCTCCACTGGGGATCAGCACATGCACAGCATATAATTCATTTCTGCCTCTGACAGAAGGATTGCCGGCAATTCTTACCCGGTCGCCGGCTTGCATAAACCCCGGTTCAATTTGCCAGCGGCGTAGATTGCTCATGGACGTTGATTCGATGTCCCAGATTTCTTCTTCGCCGTTTTCATTGGTGCGGCTGAGCAAAAAAGTAATGTGCGGATTACGCCAGGAAACCGCTGTCACAACTCCCTCAATCTCTGCCAGATTTTCACCATCAAAGCGACCAAAGATACTGTGATGTGCAGTCGCTGCCAGCGGCAGTAACAAAGCGTTAATTGAAACCAGGGCAATAATTTTTTTCATCGTGGAAAATGCCATTTCTTTATTATGAATGAGCCTGGTTCGCTGTAAGGCATCCAGCAAGAGCGTCCAAAATTTCACTTTTTATTATCGCACCAGTATGCGGTGACTTATCTGCCAATTCAAGCACCTGCCTTTCAGGGCCCAAAGCCATAAATAAAATTTATCTGATTCTTTACCCAAGCTTTTACGGTAGAATCTCAGGCTATACCTCAGGCAACAATAACGAAAATCCACTTTGTTATATCGTCTTTTTACAGGGCAGGATTATCCTCCAGGCAAACCAGACTTGATCCGCGATCCTGTCGGACAGGTACTTTACCGGACTTCCTTGCCCGTCACCATTGGTGCCATCGCCATAATTCTTTTTTACCTGGCAGACACCTGGTTCGTCAGTCAGCTGGGCACTCGCGAACTGGCGGCACTGGGATTTACCTTCCCTGCTACCATCATGGTTATCTATCTCGGCGTTGGCCTGGGAATCGGCACTTCAGCCATGGTAGCCAAGGCAATCGGGGCCGACGATAAAGAACGTGCAATGGAGTTTACTTACGCTGCCATCGCATTTGGCTATATTTTCGGGTTGCTGGCCATTTTTCCGGCCCTGTTGTCTATCGAAAGGGTTTTCGGGCTGATGGGAGCCAGCCCCCAGACGCTTGAACTGATCGACGATTTTCTGGGATTCTGGTTTTTGGGCATCCCACTGGTGCTAGTGCAGGCAGCTGGCACAGCCTGTATGCGCGCGTGTGGCAATTCCAGCTTACAGGGTCGTCTGATGATGTCGGCTGCAGCCTGCAATGCCATTCTGGACCCGATATTTATCTTTGGCTTCGGCCCCATTCCTGCCTTTGCCATCAAAGGCGCAGCCATTGCAACCGTATTAACCTGGCTAATGACCAATCTGTTTATCTGGTACCACCTGGCCAAACAGGAAAAAATGCTGAAAATTTTCTGGCCCGGTTTGATAAAACTGCTTCAGGATTGGGTACAGTTACTGAGAATCGCCTTACCAGCTGCGCTGGCCAATATGATCACGCCCTTGGCAACAGGTGTTATTACTGCAACGCTGGCGGCTTATGGCCCATCTGCAGTTGCAGGCTTTGGTGTGGTCATGCGTATTGAAGCGCTGGTCCTGATTGTCGTACTGGGCATGTCGATGAGCCTGCCTCCCTTTATAAGTCAGAATTTTGGCGCCGCCAAATATGAACGTCTGCGCTTGGGGCTTAAACAGTCCATCAAGTTTATTATGGCTCTGCAGTTTGCTTTATATCTGGTTGTTGCGCTGGCAGCCCCTCTGATTGCCGGTCTGTTCTCCCCCGAACAGGCCGTCAGGGAAGTTATTATTACCGTGCTGCGCATTTTACCGGCCAGTTACGCATTTCAGGGCATGGTTGTCCTGAGTGCCTCCAGCTTCAATGCCCTACACGCGCCACGCAATGCCCTGATTACCAGTATTCTGCGCTTTTTTGTATTTTACGTACCACTGGCCTTGCTGGGCGCCTCTTTAGGTGGCGTCAGCGGTCTGTTTATCGGTGCCGCCATCGGTAACCTGCTGGCCGGTCTGTTTATCAGCTGGTGGATATTCCGCTACACCGCTGCACTGATCACTCAGTAGCTTGCAAGCAGAGAATTCCCGCTTGCAGCAATAATCTTAATTTCTTTTACTAGGCATGAATTTCACCGTTTAAATAAATTTAACTGGCAAGTGAGGCCGGGATGTTAGATAGTTAGCGCTGAAAAAAGTTGCAATTTAAGGAGAGCACTGATGAATTTATTTCAAAAAGGTATGACCAGCTGCGCGTTAGGACTTCTTGCCCTGAGCACCGTCTGGTTTCTGGGCTCCCAGCCAAGCGCCGGACAGGAAGCTGAAAGACCTGGCTTCCAGAATCTACAGATTCTGCCGGAAAATATTGATCGCGAACGCCTGATCGACATCATGCGCAACTGGGAAGCCGAACTGGGTGTGGAATGCGACCATTGCCATGTCGACTTCGGCCGGGATGATCCACGCACTGACATGGCCTCAGATATGAAACAGCCGAAATTGGTAGCACGGCTGATGCTGGAAAACCTCATCGCTTTTAACCGCGCCCTGACTCCAGAGGCTCTGGACAAGCCCAGTGATGAAATAGAGCGCGTGGCCTGCTCCACCTGTCATCAGGGCAACGCCATCCCACCCGAATTTGAAATGCCGGAAGACTAAGTTTCTTAATATGCAAAATAAAAAAGGGAGCCAAGGCTCCCTTTTTTCATGTTGTTTTTAAAAGCGGAAATTGTGGGTATATTTGAGTACGATTTCCGACTGCAGTGGGTTCATTTCCCGGAAAGCACCTGCCGTTGAATCGAAATTGTAGTTCACCACCAGGTAGAAATTCTGGCCAGCGCGCGGGTTCCAGCGTAAGCGGCTGTTAATGCCGAAAGTATCACTTCTGTTTTCATACTGCAGCAGACTGACCCACGACCATTCAGGGTTAATGGCGACACTGGCATCCAGGGTTATCTGGCGGTTGATAATCCGTGCCGTTGGCAAGACAACATCATTGAAATTATAGGAAAAATCAAAAGCCAGCCGGCGGTTTGGCCGCCAGTTAATACCCGCACTTATCTGGTCTCGGTCGCCGGTATAGAAGCCACCGGTCTGATAGCTCAGATCAGGTGAGAAACGTCGATTATTGGAACCATTAAAGGCCAGTGTGACAGAGTTCCAGGAATAGTCATCCGGCTGGAATTCCACGCCCAGAATTCTGAAATTTTGTGTTGGAATGTCATGGTCATAGTTAACTGTCAGATGCAGTTGGTCGCCCTGATAGGAGTTGAAATTGATCACTCGCCAGAACAGGGATTCGGTTTCCAACTCGTCAGTGATGGAAGACTCAGTGCGTGTGTAGCGGGCCGCCGTGAAAATATTTCTTACCAGACGGCTGCCCGGAAAATAGTGCCGGTAATTAACAAACGTTGAGGCCTGCTTGATGCCCGTGCGGTTAACAAAACCCAACCGGGGTGAAAACTCATTGCCCAGATAGGTATAGGACAGGTTGCCACTAAAACCATTGTTCTGGGTCGAAAAACTCACTTCACCTTTATAGGCCTTGCTGTCCCCATCAATACCCTCGACATCCGAACGCTGGTACCACCAGTCACTGGTCATGGTGTAGCGATCATTGAAACGCGTATTGCGATAGCGAAAGTCGAGCCCTGCCAGATTACTGTCGGTTTCACTGTTGGGGTCGCCCTGGGTGAAGATTGCACCAACTCTGGATTCTGACAGCACGTTGGATACGACGCGCCCAACCAAAATATTTTGTCCATCAAGTCCGGGTATGTCTCCCTGTTGAACGGCCAGTAAGCCCACGCTCCAGTCATCCACGCGACCCGCCAGTTTGACGCCAGCATCAATATCCACTGGCTGGCCTGTAGCAGGGTTCAGACCAATACGACGCGAATAAAATGGCATACCGTTGGAACTGCCACCAAAGCCACCACCGGTCAGGTCGCCAAAACTGAAAATTTCCGAGTCTTGCAAAAAGAAATCGCGCTTTTCCGGAAAGAACAGTCCAAAACGGGTGAAATTGACCTGACGATTATCGGCTTCCGTGGCTGAAAAATCAGTATTGAAAGTCAGTGCTCCGGTCAGGTTCGGGGTAAATTTATAAAAAATGTCGAGTGAAGGGTCGAAACGGTCTTCATCATCATTAGTAACATGATTGCTTTGCTGGGCAAGCGTGACTGAAGGCACGATATCCAGACCCAGTCCCTGCTGGATGCCGCTGATACCTGAAATCAAGCCGCTGGTCGAAGGATTGGCATTGCGGTTAAAGGAAGACCAGGCGATTTCTTCGTTGGTACGGGTGATTTCACGCCCGACATTGAAACCCCAGGTATCGGTATTCGGATCAAAGTTCAGGGTGGTGAAGGGAATGGCGATCTCGGCCGTCCAGCCCTCATCATCGAGCACGGAAGCCACCTGCCAGATACCGGTCCAGTCCCAGTTCTGGCTACCCGGGTTTTCATAGACGGATTCCGAGCGCATGCCATTGGGGTTGGTTTGAAAATGGAATGCAGTGAGCCCGTTATTGAAAGTATCCAGCATGACATAAACCAGATCATCGAAATTGGTCCGGCCACCCTGGATCATCTGGCGTGCGCTTATTGTTTCGGGCTGACTGTCATAGAGGCGCGCTGCAACATAAAAGTAATCTTCACTGTAGGTGACATAAAAAATACTGTCTTCTGAAGGCTCTCCCATATCCACCGGCATGAACTGATGCAGATCGGAGATGACTGTTGCCTGCTGCCAGATTTCGTCATCCAGATTACCGTCGAGCACAGGGGCAAGAGTGGTACGCGCAATTTCAGCCTGTTTTCTGCCAGCATTTGCCTGTTGCATAGCGCCATTCTGGGCTAGCACGAGCCCGCTATTTGACAGAGACAAAACCAGACAGAACAGAGATAGTAACTTCATGATAAATAGATATTTTTTATGGGACTTCTAAAAAAGACGGCAGTATAAAACCGTCAAATAAAAAGTGGTAGATACTACAGGAACTGAGCGGTAATATCCTTAATATCTCCTTATTTAAAGGCTGATATCAGGAAAAATAAGCGGCTTAACGGGAGGCTGCGCTGCGATTGAGTCTTGAACGGGCATTCAGCCAGCTCAGCATATCTATCCACATTGTTTCGATTTGCTCATCACTGGGCATAATACCGGCGGAAGGCAGCTCCAGCGTTACTACCGGAATGCCCAGATACAGCGCGGCATAATAGCCCAGTGAACCCGGATAAACACCCAGTTGGTGCAGGTAAAGATCACCAATTTTTTCCGGCGCCTCGGAGGGGCCATCAAAATCCAGCAAGTGATAGGGGGCGTGTACCGAAACAATTACTTCGGGTTGATACTGTTCTATCTGTTCGATAATCCAGCGTACTTCCGGTTAACTGGCCGGGGCGACACCGGGATAACGTCGTGGGTTCTGTCCGGTATTGTTTTGCCAGTACTCATGGGCCTTGTCCAGCCAGTCCTGACTCGGAAAATTACGATTCAGATCAACACCGCTGGCATTCTGTCGCACTGCCTGCCCTTCCAGTAAACCATCCGGATTGACAGTTGGCAGGAAGCGCCAGCTATAGCTGTTACCACCACTTTGCGCCAGCAACTCCATCCATTTGAACATGATGGAAATGGAAGAATACTCATCCCCGTGTATGCCACCCATGATCAAAACACGGCTCGGATTACGGTCAGTATTCCGTGGTTCAAAGTCGCGTTGTGTCAGGGGTCTTTCATTGACGCTGTAGGCACCGGCGTATTGCAGCTGTTGTAGCAGGCAGTCTTCGACGCTGACACTACCCAGTTTGTTACCGATTTCCTCGCACAGGTACTCAACATTGCCCTGATGAACCCGTTGCTCACGTTGGATTTGCTCATCGAGAAGCACTCCGTGCCCTGCTTCGGCAACTTCTCTCTCTGTTTCTCGGGGAATTGAATCCATACCAGCAGGTGCCAGGTCTTCAGGCACAGTTTCCATGATAGGGATGGCCTCAGAGGCAAGCCTGGCTTCATTTTGAGTTGTTTCTTCCACCTGGGGTACTTGCCTGGGCATGCTTTCCACGGCTGCCTGCATGTCACCCTCAGGCTGTACTGCCGCTTCCGTCTCGGCGGCCTCTTCAACAACCGGTAGTTGGGCACAGCTGATAAACAGCAGGGCTGAAAGGAGAACAATCGGCGTAAAATCTCTGAGGTTATTGTGCTGAACTTTTATCATAGAACGCGTTGAGCCCACTCTTACCTGTTGCCTTCGTAAATGATTTCCCAGTCTGATCCGTTCTGCCGCCATAGCTGCTGTTTCCAGCCATTCCAGTTGAAGTTACTGCTGCGATAGCGCTGGTAATAACTCACCATGACCACCTCAGGATTTCGCGGATCACTGATGAAACTCATGTCTGAAAACTCAAGATCAATAAAGGATTTGGCACCGTTGACGCGCTGCTTGTAGCTGGACCACTGTTCCAGGTCACGACTCAGGTCGCTGAAGTCCTCCGCATACCAGGACAGGTAAGTGGCATTATCACGACTTTCCCAGGCCTGCTCCCACGCAGTCAAGGCCTGCTGCAGGCTTTCCCTGCGCTACTGCACGCTGTGCCTGGGGACCCACTGTACTTCGCCTGCCGTCATCACAACCGGGGTAAGTCCGGGCACAATGTACTGGTTCATGCTCAGAAGACTGTCATTATCTATAACCACGCAACCATCACTGTCCAGCAGCGGACGTTGATCAATATGCTTAGGCAGACCATGTAACCAGATACCTGAACCGGTTCTGCCGTCCAGCAGATCAATGGCGTTGGGATAACTCATTGGATAGGCACCCAGTCCGTAAAAATCCATCAGCTGGTTGTCATTGAGGAAACTGGTGAAAAAGTAAACGCCCAGTGGAGTCTTCTTGTCGCCCTCGCGTTCCTTAGCAAAACCATTGGCACCAATCGATACCGGAATAATCTGTTTAACACCGAAGCCGCCATTGCTCTGGCGCTCCAGAATTTTCAGCTTACCCTGCTCCAGCTCCACCCAGAAGACATAAGGGGTATTGTCCGCCACCTGTAAAATTTCCTGTGGGATCAGGGCCTCACGCTGGGCACCTCCGGCACTGCCAAATCCCAGAGAAATACTGTCAAAAAAAGCATCTGCCGTTTCAAATACCACCGGCATGGCAGAACCGGCCTGTGCCATTGCCGGAGTAGCCGGTAGCAGTGCACAAAACAGGCTGAATACGCAGATCTTAAGGTGAGTCGCTTGCATCAATACCTATTTTTATCCCAAGAGCAGTAGATTAAACGGCAGATTATACCGTCATCGCGGGCAAATCAAAAAGCCCTCAGAACAGGTACCATAGTTGATAAACCAACAGAGCCATTGAACTGATAACACCCAGCATTGGCACCCACTGTGGCAGTCGAATAAAGGACTCGCCGGCTTCATCCCGTCTTTTGATCCTCAACAGGGCAAAATTGACGATGATAAAGACCAGCAGCATGATGGCACTGGTTAATCGGGCCAGGCTATCCAAGGGCAGTAGCAAGGCAAAGACCAGAACCAGTAAGCTCACCATCACTGTGGCCAGTACCGGGGTTTTCGTCATGCTGTTAATCACTGCCAGCGAGGAGCTCACCAGGTGCATTCTGGCCATGCCATACAAGACCCGTGAGGCCATGATGATTTGCACCAGCGCACCGTTAATCACCGCCAGCAGGCTGATTGCCCCGATAAAACCCGCATCCTGCCCCCCTCTTTCCACCAGGTCAGCCAGTGGAGCCGAACTGGCGCTCAGCTCTTGCGGTGTACTGACACGCAAGACCATGAAGGTGACAATCACATAGGCCAAGGTCGCCAGGGCAATCGACAAGATGATACCCAATGGCATATTGCGTCGCGGTGATTTTACCTCCTCAACCACATTAACCATGTCCTCAAACCCGATAAAGGCATAAAAAGCCAGAAAACTTCCCAGCAATACACCCTGCCAGGAAAATTCGGCCACCCCTTCGGAAACAGCAGAGGCCATATCGACTGCTTCCATGCCAGCGCAAATCCATACCACATAGGCCAGACCCGTCAACTCAATCAGGGTAATAAGAAACACTGCAGTGGCTGACAGCTTGATGCCATAAAGCGCGGTTGCACACAGCGCAAAACAAAGTATGACAATGGCCCAGTGTCTCGGCAGATCGACAAAGACTGCCAGGTAAGCAGCAAAACCGTTAGCAATGGCAGCCGCAGAGACAATACCGGTTAAGACCATCATCCATCCACTCAATCCAGACAGCCAGTTAAACTGCCAGGCCTTGTCGGCATAAATGGCTACACCGGCACAATAGGGAAAGCGGGAGGAAAGCTCACAATAACTCAGCCCGGTAAACAGGGCTATCAGTCCGGCCACGATAAAGGACAGGGGCATGAAGCTACCGGCCAGCCCAGCAACTTCGCCTATCAACACGTAAATACCGGCACCAATGATGGTACCCAGACCATAGAAGCTCAGCACCAGTAGATTCATGGAGCGGTGCAGGGAATTTTCGGATGAAGCGTCGTCCATGGTGCTGTGGGTCCTTTATGTGATTTTCAAACTAAAAATGGTAATCTCCACCCTCTATTCTAAACATAATATTCACCCTTAAAGGAAACGCCATGCCCGCTCTCAGACAACTTGCCACTCTTTGCCTGCTCGCTGTACTTGCTGCCTGCGATGCCGGTGTGGTCAGCACTGAATCCAATCCAGCGACCAACAGCGCAAGCAATGCACAGGCTGCCGGACTATCTCAGGGTGAATACGTAGCCCGGCTGGGGAACTGTGTTGCCTGTCATACCGTGGAAGGCGGTGAACCGCTGGCAGGCGGACTTGAAATGAATGTCCCCATGCTCGGTAATATCTACACCACCAATATCACGCCGGACCCCGAGACGGGTATCGGCAATTACAGCTTCGAGGATTTTGATCGCGCCATGCGTCATGGCCAGACCCCACAGGGGCGCATGTATCCAGCCATGCCCTATACCTCCTATGCAAAGATGTCCGAACAGGACATGCGTGCCCTCTACGATTTCCTGATGAACGAGGTCGAAGCGGTTAATCAGGCCAACCTGCCACCTGAAATACCCGGCTGGAAAAACGTTCGCTGGGCCATGGGTATCTGGAATCTGCTGGCTCATGATAACAAGCCCTATTCGCCAGATGACAGCCAGAGTGCGCAATGGAATCGCGGTGCCTATCTGGTGGAAGGACTGGGACACTGCGGTGCCTGCCATACACCACGTGGCCTGCTTCTGCAGGAAAAAGGCCTGGACAGTTCGGACAGTGATTTTCTGGCCGGCGCCCCGCTGGACTTCTGGTCAGCCTCGGCACTTAATGGCAATAGTTTGAGTGGACGCGGGCGCTGGGACGTCGAGGATCATGCCGAATTTTTGCGCAGTGGCCGTAACCGTTTTGGTACCGCAGTCGGCACCATGGTGGAGGTTATCAACAACAGCACACGCCATATGAGTGATGCTGATATTAACGCCATGGCCGTCTATTTGGATTCACTGCCGGCCACTGAAGATCAGGGCACTTTCACCTATGATGCGACACAGCGCGACAGGCTGACTTCGCTGAATTTCTCTGCACCCGGCGCCCAGGTCTATTATGAATATTGCTCAAACTGTCATGTCACCAGTGGCCTGGGCTATTACCCTTACCAGCCGCCGCTGGCCGGCAACCCGGGTGTGCTGGATGAAGATGCCAGCACCCTGATCAACATGACACTGAACGGCTCGCTGCGCATTGTTTCATCAGAAGGACCGGCGACCACAGACATGCCCTATTTCCGACAACTGTTGAATGACCAGCAGATAGCCGATGTCCTGACTTATATTCGCTCTTCCTGGGGTAATGATGCATCACCCGTAAGCGTACAGGATGTCGCGGAAATCCGGGCTGCCACGGATCCGACCCAGAATGATGATATTTTTGTGCTGAGGATGAAATAAAGCGCACTTTTTTGGTGCATCATGCACTGAATTATTGCATTTCTTTCCCCTATTAATTGCACTATCCTTGTCGGCTGCACAGGCATCGCTGGAAGGGCCCTGTTTCATGCGCACTGGCTGCGTTGAAATAAAATTAGACTATATGGAAGACTGGGCACGCTTCTTGCTGTGTACGACAGAGACAAATTTTTAGAAAACTAACCAAGGAGTACTACTCATCATGAAAAGCAAGTTGGAATATATCTGGCTGGATGGTTACAAGCCGACTCAGGGGTTGCGCAGCAAAACCATGGTCAGAAATGATTTCAGTGGAAAGCTGGAAGATTGCCCCATGTGGTCATTCGACGGCAGTTCCACCAAGCAGGCTGAAGGTGGATCATCTGACTGCCTGTTAAAGCCTGTCTTTATTGTTCCAGATCCAGACCGTGATAACGGCTACCTGGTCATGACCGAAGTGCTGAATGCCGACGGCACTCCGCATGAGTCCAACGGTCGCGCTACAATCGATGACGATGATGATGATTTCTGGTTTGGTTTTGAACAGGAATACTTCCTCTGGGATCCGGAAACCAACCTGCCTCCGGGCTTCCCCTACGCCGGTTTTCCCCGCCCTCAGGGACCCTATTACTGCTCAGTGGGTGCCAGTAATGCCTATGGCCGTACGGTAATTGACGAGCATCTTGATCACTGCCTGGCCGCCGGCCTCAATGTGGAAGGTATCAATGCTGAAGTTGCAGCCGGTCAGTGGGAATTCCAGGTCTTCGCGAAAAGTGCAGCGCGCGCCGGTGATGAAACCTGGCTGGCCCGTTACATGCTGGAGCGTACCGCAGAAAAATACGGCCTGGCCATTGAATGGCACCCGAAACCTCTGGGTGACACAGACTGGAACGGTTCAGGCATGCACGCCAACTTCTCCAATGGCGCCATGCGCGAATCCGGTAAAGAAGAAACCTTTACCAAAATCTGTGAACAGTTCGGTAAAAACATTGAACGTCATATCTCTGTTTATGGCGCCTACAATGAAATGCGTCTTACCGGTAAGCACGAAACCCAGTCCATCAACCAGTTCAGCTACGGTGTTTCAGACCGTGGCGCCTCTATCCGTATCCCGGTGGGCACGGTAGAAGATGGCTGGAAAGGTCGACTGGAAGACCGTCGTCCGGCGTCCAACGCCGATCCGTACAAAGTAGCAGCGGCTATTGTGAAAACCACAAAAGAAGCGCTCTAGTACATCCTTTTATGGATCAAAAGGGCCTGCTTGCAGGCCCTTTTTTATAACCACCTGACATAAGCTTTTCTCTTAATATCGCTTGGGCTTGAGTCCTGATTCTGCCAAACTACTCCTATGAAATTCCCTGAAACCAAACAGGAATATGCCTCGGTCTATCTGGAAGATACCGACAAGGCCTTGCCTGAAAAAATTAATATCCATACGCGCTATGCCTATTTTAAAACCATCGCGCGTGGGGGCAAATGCCTGATCCAGTCCTGCAAGGATCTGCACCTGTCCCGGGTGATCTGCTACAAGACACTACTGCCCGAATTTGCCGACGACCCGATTGAACAGCGGCGCTTTCTGCGTGAAGCCCGTGTCAGTGCCATGCTGCAGCACCCTAACACCATTCCAACCTATGAACTGGGGCGTGATAACCAGGGTCACTATTACTTCACCATGAAACTGGTGCACGGTTATACCCTGCGTGAAATTCTCGATTACCGTGAACGCTATGACCTGAGCCAGTTAATGGACGTGATCATTCAGGTTGCTCATGCTCTGGAGTATGCCCATGCCCATGGCGTAATACACCGGGACATCAAGCCGGAAAACATCCTTGTCGGCCCTTTCGGTGAGGTGCTGCTGATGGACTGGGGGCTGGCCAAGGTCTGGAAGACGGATGGTTCCGATGAGCCTCTGGAAGATTCCGGCACTGATACTGACTCTGATGACCTGAATATTACCCGGCGGGGCAAATTGCAGGGCACTGTGAGTTACATGTCACCGGAGCAGATCGATCGCGATCCCCAGATCAACTTTCACACCGATATATACAGTCTTGGTACCATTATTTATGAAATCCTGGCAGGTGAAACTGCCGCCAAGGGAGAAACCGTAGACCAGGTGATCGCCTATATCAAGGAAGAGACACCACCAAAACCCTCTACTTTTAGTAAATGGCCGGTACCACCACTACTGGAAAAGGCTACCATGCGCTGCCTGATGAAAAACCCGGATGAACGCTTCAACTCGATAAGCGAGCTGGTAAGAATACTGCAGGAAGACTGGCTCTGATTTAATCGGCGCTGGCCAGCACCACGGTAATGTTATCCCTGGCACCCGCCTCTTTAACCGCTTTGAGCAGGCCTTGCAATGCCTTATCAAGATCACGTTGGTGTTCAAGCAGGGTCTCCAGTATCAGCTCATTACTCACCAGGTCTGACAAGCCGTCAGTGCAGGTAAGAATCAGGTCTCCTGTTTTCACCGGATGTTTGCCAAAACCGGGGTTTATACTGTTTCCGGCGCCAATCATACGTGTCAGGATATGACTGGCCCGCGCATGCAGGTCCGGTACCAGATTGGGGTCCAGCTGGTTTTGTGCCAGGGTATGGTCAGTGCTCAGCTGGGTAATGACTTTGTTGTCGAGGTCGATGTGGTAGACCCGCGAATCGCCGACATAGGAAAAATAAACAAACGCATTATCGAGATACAAACAGGAAAGTGTTGTCCCCATGCGCTGGTGCGAAGGCCTCTGCACCTTCATGTCGATCACTTTACGGTTGGCAAAAACCACTGCCCGGTTCAGTAATTCGACCGGGTCATCGGCTTCCAGTTCATTGTCTTCATTGAACTCATTCTCCAGCAAAGCATAGGCGCTTTCTGCTGCCAGCTTGCTGGCCACTTCACCATACTCATGGCCGCCGACCCCATCGGCAATAATGATGATGCGGTACTCCCGCGAGAACAAATAAAAATCTTCATTATTTGGCCTTACCAGACCTGGGTCGGTAAGTGAACTGATACGCAGCATGCTGAGTCAATGAATCCTGTGCAGACCAGGGTAAATTTTACCCTGAACTGTGACTCGACTGCATCCTGGCAGGCAGGCCTTTTTTTTTCAGTAAGAAATGAGTGAGCAGTTTGCCTGCTGGCTCTAGAACAGACTATTTCTTACAGCAAGGATTAGACGGCGGAATGTTCGAAGAAAGAGAAAAAAACAGCCATGATCACCGAACAGATTACCAGGGTTGCCAGCATCACCGGTGTACCCTTACGGAACCAGAGTCCGGGGGTAATGGCCAGGCTGGGATCACCCTGATCCTTCGCCATTTTCTCGGAAATAGTGACGATGAATACGTTAGCCGTTGAACCCAGGTGTGTACCGTTACCACCCATCCCTACGCCAACTGCCAGTGCCCACCACAGCGGTGAAACATTGATGCCCTGTGTTTCCATGCCAAGAATGATCGGAATCATTGCAGCGGTAAAGGGAATATTATCGATAGCCGCCGAGAAGATGGCTGCTACCCACATCAACACAATGGTCGAGGCCAGCAATCCAAATTCTTCAACAAGGGGCACGATAAACTGACCCAGGTAGCGCAAAAATTCACTGTGCTCTACGCCACCGACAATAATGAACAGCGATACAAAAAACATCAGCAAGGCCAGTTCGATATGCGCCAGGCTTTCTTCAAGGTCAACGTCACGCCCGATAAACACCAGTGCCGTCAGACCCATCACAGCCACCACCCAGGGCTCCCAGCCAATGGCATTATGCAGGATAAAGCCAAGCACCATCACACCCAGCACAGCCAATGCGCCATACCAGGTACGCGGCTCAGACAGGGGCGTGCGCTCCATGTTGCCCAGATCTGCTGCCTGAACGGCCAGCTCCTGTTTGAATAGAATGCGCAGGAAGAACAGAATGACCAGCCAGGCAGCCAGCACCATCGGCCCCATATGATAGACAAAGGTATTGAAATCGATATCGGCTGCCGAACCGATCATCAGGTTGGGCGGATCACCGACCAGTGTTGCCACCCCACCAGTATCCGACAGGAGAGCGGCGGCCAGCAAAAAGGGGATGGCACTGACGCGTAGCGACTGACAGATAAGGATAATCAGTGGCCCGAAAATCACCACGGTGGTGACGTTATCCAGCAGTAATGAAAGCACCGTTACCAGGGTGCCCATCATGGCCAGCAAGAGAAACAGCCTGCCCTTACTGAAATCGGCTATCGAATAAGCCAATTGCTGGAAGCCGCCGGTGGGAATCATGATGGCGACAATGGTCATCATGCAGCCAAGCAGGAACACCACATTCCAGTCGATGGCTTCAACAGCTTCTTCCGGACCATAAAACCCAAAGACATAGCCCAGCAACATCATCACGGCAGCACCTGCCATGGCGCACTTCACGCGATGGATACCATGTACACCCTCAGTAAAAATCGCGATAAAAGTCAGAACCAGCACAAGGCCCGAGACCAGCATCTCGGTATTCCAGACGAGCAATTCCATATCAGTCACCTCAGATCCAAGCAGCCCCAGGACAGGACCGACGAATCAGTAAATTTGGCAGGCAAACAGGTGACCCCAAAAAAAAGCCCCCACTTGGTGGAGGCCTTTATAACTCAAAAAAATTCTAAGTCAATATAAATTTACTACACCCCTGACTGCTCAAAGAAGGGGAAGAAGCTCACCATGATAATGGTACAGACCACGAGCGTCAGCAGCATGACTGGCAGACCTTTACGGAACCAGAGTCCCGGGGTGATAGCCAGAGTGGGATCGCCCTGATCCTTCGCCATTTTTTCGGAAATGGTGACGATAAACACGTTGGCCGTTGAGCCCAGATGCGTACCATTACCACCCATGCCAACACCGGCAGCCAGTGCCCACCACAGCGGTGAAACATTGATGCCCTGCGCTTCCATACCGAGAATGATTGGAATCATCGCAGCGGTGAAAGGAATATTATCAATCGCGGCCGAGAAGGCAGCGGATACCCACAACAGGATAATACAAGTGGTCAGCAGGCCGTAATCTTCCACAAAAGGAATCACGAACTGACCGATATACATCAGGAATTCACTGTGCTCCACACCGCCAACAATAATAAACAGTGAAATGAAGAACATCAGCAGGGCCAGCTCGACATGCGCAAAACTTTCTTCCACGTCAATATCACGACCGATGAAGATCAACAGGGTCAACCCCAGAGCCGTAACAAACCAGGGCTCCCAGTGCAGGGCATTGTGCAAGATAAAACCGATGACCATCACACCCAGCACCGCCAGTGCGCCGTACCAGGTTTTAGGGTCGGACAGCGGTTCACGGTCCGTCAGGTCCAGTTCGGCCGGTTTCACAGCCAGCTCCTGTTTGAACAGGATACGCAGGAAGAACAGAATGACCAGCCAGGCAGCCAGTACCATCGGTCCCATGTGATAAACAAAGGTGTTGAAATCAATATTGGCGGCTGAACCGATCATCAGATTGGGCGGATCACCGACCAGTGTTGCGACACCACCAGTATCCGACAAAAGTGCAGCTGCCAGCAAAAAAGGAATAGCACTGACGCGCAGAGACTGACAGATCAGAATAATCAGCGGCCCGAAAATCACCACCGTGGTCACGTTATCCAGCAGCAGTGAAAGTACCGTTACCAGCGTGCCCATCAGAGCCAGTAAGAGAAACAGACGACCCTTGCTGAAATCGGCTATCGAATAGGCCAGTTGCTGAAATCCACCGGTGGGAATCATGATGGCGACAATGGTCATCATGCCGCCGAGCAGGAATACCACGTTCCAGTCGATCGCTTCAACGGCTTCTTCGGGGCCGTAAAAACCAAAAATCTGCCCGGCCACCATCATGATGGCTGCACCAGCCATGCCACATTTCACCCGGTGAATGCCATGTATGCCTTCGGTAAAAATCGCAACGAAAGTCAGGGCCAGGATGATTCCCGAGACCAGCATCTCAGTATTCCACTCAAGTATTTCCATAGTCAGTAACTACCTCAATGTTAATGCAGCGGATGCACTCTATTTTGTAAGACGCACCAAAATCCAGTGCAATTTTCCGTATTATTTTTAATTTAGCGTATTGAGGCAAACGAATGCGTAATGCGTGCTACCCCGAAATTTGAAAGGCAGATACTAATGGTTCTCACTAGGGTATTCAAGGAAATTCGCCCTGCAAACTAGCCATCATGGGCAGCTATAGGCTTGCGGGTTTTGCCATGCTAGAATCCCAGTCCGCAATTGCCTTGTGGACACAAGGAAACGAATCAAAAGATTTCTGGAGAGGCCGGATGAGCAAAACAAATAGAATTCTGATCGTACTCGATGTGAATGAAGATTTTCGGCAGGGGCCGGATGAGCATCCCATCGAGATTGAGAAAGCACTACGATTTGTTTCCGACAAGGCAGGCACTGAGCTGATTATCATCGGCTGCGGTTTTGAAGAGTACCTGCACGACAGTTATTCCAGTTTCGCCAAGGATGAAGTCGACATCCGCAAGGCTTTTGTTGCCAAGCTGGAAGAGCGTCTGGCAAAGGTTGCCAGCAAACTCAAGGACAAAGGCTATCAGGTCACGAGCAAGGTGCATTGGGCCTACCCCCGTTACGAGGAAATCGCCAAGGAAGCTGAAGCCTATGACGTGGATCTGGTCATTCAGCACGTCAACAGCAATGTCGATGATGAACATGTGGTGCTGTCCAATGACAGTTGGCAGCTGGTCAGAAGCTGTAAACGCCCCCTGCTGCTGGTAAGAGACAAGGCCTGGCCAAGCAAACCCATTCTGCTGGCGGCCGTGGACCCGACCCATGCCCACCACAAACCGATTCAGCTTGACAGCAAGATCATGGATGCCAGCCTGGCAACCGAACAGCAACTGGGCGGTGAATTACACATAGCACATGCCTGCTCAGCCTCTGCGGGTCTGTTCTCCTCACCGGAAAGTATTGTTGCCAAGCACCAGGAAGCGCTCGACAATTTCATGAGCGGCTACGACATTGCTCCCGGTTTCGTGCACCTGTCACAGGAAAAACCCGTGATGGCCCTGCTCAACCTGAAGAAGGAACTGCATGTCGACATTATCGTCATGGGTGTGATTTCCAAATCACGACTGGCAGAAACCCTGGTGGGGAATACGGCACAGGGCGTGCTGGATTATCTGCATTCCGACGTACTGGTGCTGCATCCCTGATACATCGAAGGTGTCAGCGTAAGAATTGCCGCTGACACCTGCTGCTCCAGTTTCTTCTAGCTACCCTATCAAAAAGCTAATCTGCCAGCGGGTCTGGCCGCATCTGGAACTTGTACACCTTAGAGGTCGTGCCGGCACCGGTTTCCATATGGAAAGGTGCTCGACTGCTGTAGGTTGCCCAGATACCCCTGCCCTTCCAACCGGCATTCGGATCATCAATACGTCCATCCATCCACTTGGTGTAAAAACCCAGCGGATAGGGCACCCTTAACCTGACCCACTCGCCGTCATTCAGGGCCAGCATGCCACCACTCAGGTTGCCGGTATTGATCGGGGTGTTGTCGCCCAGGCCCAGGGTATTCTGCTGATCAACCCAGGTGTAGTAGGAACCTTCCACACTGCCCTCGCGATCCAGCCCCTGAAACTGCGGCAGCGGCTCGGTATAAAAAGACCAGCCTTCCGGACAGTGCTGACCAGTGGCTTCCGGTCCATTCAGAGGCGCTGTACACAGACGGCGATCAAAACTGGCCATCTGGCCACTGGCCAGCGCCACCCACATCACCCCATCACGATCAACGTCACCGCCACGCGGTGAAAAGCCTTCAATCGCCCGACCGTTTTCATCGACAGGCAATTCATAGTATTCCACCAAGGCATCCCTCGTGGGATCTTCACCCGGTATCAGCCGGGCCACTCCGCCGGGATAGCCCAGCAAGGTACCCCAGACAGAACCGTCCGGAGCCGGAGCGACGGCATAATAGGAGCCATTCATAATGCGCGTATCCATCTCGGAATTCATCGGCTGACCCGGTTCGGTATAGGCATCACGTTGACCATTGCCGTTGGTATCCAGAATCATCGGCGTCCAGCCCTGGGCTGCCTGGGCATCTCCACTTTCCAGATACTCGCGGGTATTGAGCCAGCCCACCACCGGGCCACCACCGCTGGTCCACAGGGTGTTATCGGCATCCTCGGCAAACATCAAATGGTGAGTACTGAAGCAGGTATCAATAGGGGTATAGACATCCGATTCAGGATCATAGACACCCAACTGACGACCACTGCGGTCCAACGGAAACGCCTGTGCCGACGGATGCTCCGAACCCTGCTGACACCAGGCCGGATTATCATTGCCACGGGTACGTGCCGTAATCCAGACCCGACCATCCTGGTCCATCATCGGATTATGCACATTGGTCTGCGAATCCCAGGGCTCTTCGGTACCCCAGTAAGGCGACTCGGCCAGCTGAACACCGGAAACGGAAGGCGCAGAGGGATCGAGCATGCTTAAGGGCACCTGATCAATACGGTTGTTGACCGGGTCCAGCACCGGCAGGTAATCGGTGCTCAGTTCAGTGGCGCCGTAAATCAGGCCATTAGGGTTCAGGGTTGGATTGCGCCGGTCGGTGGACACCAGGTCATGCATATAGGCCTGCGGATCCGCCCAGTCCCAGATGGTGATGACCAGATTGCGTTCCAGACCCTGCGGACGTTCCGGTGCCGGCGGCAGAGCACCGGCGGCGATGCGCTCACTCCAGTTGCCATACAGTGCATTGAAGGCCTCCAGACCAATATCCGTCATACCCCGTATCATGTTGCCACCCGCCTGTCCGGACTGAATGCGACGCTGCCAGGCTGCATCGGTATCCAGATCACTGAACAGGGCCGGAATGGTACGCGTGGCCTGATTGCCCAGTTGATGACAGGCCAGGCAACCCTGATTGCCCACACGGCCAATGAATTCTTCCTGATGCCTCAGGTTGGGACTGATACCGTTACCTGTGGAGCCTGTTCCCGGGAACTCACTGGCATCGGGAATCTCCAGCAGGGAGTACCAGTAACCGGCCGGGTAATATTGCGCGGCTGTCAGTGCATCCGGCGCTATGACCGCATCCAGATCAAGGCTTGTGCCGGGGCTGGCTGTGACTGCTGCTGAATCCACCAGCCCATAACCGCGCACCCAGAGCTGGTAAGACGCAGCCGGTAAATCAGGCAGCAGATACTCACCGTTGTCATTGGTCACCACGATTTTGGCATAGGGCGTATCCAGATCATCGGTTTCGGCAATCACCCAGACCCCGGCCTCGGGACCTGCAGAACTGCTAACCCGGCCGCTGATACTACTGCCCTGTGACCTTGCAGGCCCTGCCGGCATGGCTTCGGGGCTGACATCAGTGACTGCGTTCTGCTCTGGTGCGCAGGCCGCTAGCAGCATTGAGGAAATAGCTAAAGACAGATAAAAACTAACTCGGGACATGGCATCTCTCCGTGAGCTTATTGATTTTGTTATGAATGTTGAGAATTACCGTCGCCTGAGACTAGCAAAAGCCGTCTGAGGGTACAATCAAATTAGGAATTATCCTTCCCGGATGGATCAGAGTTCAGAGTGTACGAATCTGCAACTTACGAATCTCGGACATATCTTCCATAGCAAAGCGGATGCCTTCGCGACCCTGGCCACTCTCATTGACACCGCCATAGGGCATGTTATCGGCCCAAAGGCTTCTTCTGTACACAGGGATAAATGACCTGGGACATTTTCAATGAGAGTGGCTTCCAGCATATTGCCCTAAGGTAGGCTAGAGTGAGTCAGGCCAATCTCTGTCCGATTTTTTTAACCCCTCATAAGCAGAACGCTTCAATGAAGCCCCTAAAGTTCTGCGATCTCCCGCCTGACCGACCAAAACACGCGCAAGGGTATCCATCAGAGTCTGCAATAGCTCAGGCAGGGGATCAGGCATCGAGCCATAAGGGTAAAGCAGCACAATGATACCGATAACCCGGTTTTCACTGAGCAGCGGAAAACCATAGAAATTCCCCAGTGTTTTTACTGGTGGCTTACCGTGTAGCAATTCAATCGAATCTACGCTCAATTCTTTTTTCTGTGTAATCACCTGTGCGAAATAAGCTTCCAGGCTCAGCGGACGCTGGTTTAGCTCATCAATGTGCAGGGATTCACCCTGAATCCTGCGTAGATCCAGATCCCCAAGCTGGCTGATGAGCACGCTGTCAAATTCATGAGGTGTTTTGTGGTGCAGTCGGCACATGAAGCCGTACTGGCAATCGCTCAAGTTCTGCAACTCTTGCAAAACCTGCTGGAAGAAGCGCCTGTCTACTCTGTTTTCCATGTAAGCCGCCTGAATTTTCACGATGAGTTCTGCCTGCTTCTGTCTCAGCAGTATTTCCTTCTCACGTTTGCTGGCCTCTTCCCGTAAGAGCACATTCTCGGTCAGGCGGCTGATAAAGCGGCTGCTGTTAAGAAACAGATAGACTGAATAGAACGGAATCATCAGTGCCATGACCAGTGGCATGGAGCCCGGCAGACTGAAAAAACAGAAAGTCAGCGGCAAGAGCACGGGCAGCAGATACAAAAGCAGGGACACCCGATCGATGCCAAGGCTACTGGTAGCCCCAGCGGTGATGCCGGCAAACACGAAAGCTACGAACACCAGTTCAGTCAGGCCAACATTATTCAGAATCAAAACCGGCAAGGCGCCAATCGTCAGGGCGGTCCCCAGTGTGCCCAACCTGAAATTACGAAACATGGTAAATACTGAGTAGATTTCGCCCTGCTGGATGAAGCGGTAATATAGATAGTCCGCCAGGCGAAACGACTGCAGGAGACTCAAGCTGAGATACCAGATAAAAAGGCTCTGGGCATTGCTTTCATTGCTCACGATGGCAAACAGCATGCCATTGAGCAGCATGGTCATGAAAATGGCCAGCGGATAGTTGGCGTAGAGGTATTTAAGGATTTGCCGTTCCAGCATTGATATTCGTCTTCCCTGCCGATCAATGCCTGCATTCTAGTGGACTAATACGCCAACTGACCAATGAATTTACTCACGGTAATGGCACAATAAGGGCATTATTGCAGTATGCTGAATTTTTATCGGAAATATAAATAGGCTTTAAATACCGATATAAAACGAATTCTAACCAGGAGGAATTGCACAAAGAAAAAAAGTAGAGCGCTATTACTAATTCCGGAACAGTAGGTTGATAATAAAAAAGCCGCCCGGCAAGGGCAGCTTTTTATTATCGATACAAGGTTTTGAGTAAGCTGTAAAACTCAGGACAGACTTGCCAGTGCCGCATCATAATCCGGCTCGTCGGCAATTTCCCCCACCAGTTCAGCATGTTTTACCGTGCCGTTTTCATCGATGACGACAACCGCGCGGGCGGTCAGTCCCGCCAGTGGCCCGTCGCTCATTTTTACGCCGTAGTCACTGGCGAAATCTGAACGGAAAGCGGATGCCGGCACCACCTGATCCAGACCCTCGGCACCGCAGTAACGATTAAGCGCAAAAGGCAGGTCCATTGAGGTGCAGACGACAAGAGTGTTGTCCAGCGCGCCTGCCTTGCTGTTAAAAGCCTTGGCGGATAACTGGCAAACCGGCGTATCGATGCTGGGAAAAATATTGAGAATGACGCGCTTGCCGGCCAGATCCTGGGAATCCAGCGCAGACAGGTCTGTTTTTACCAGTGAAAATGCCGGTGCCTTCGTTCCTGGAGCTGGCAGTTCGCCGTTGGTGTTAATCGGATTACCTCTTAAAGTGATTTGAGCCATCTTTGATCCTTTACGCGTTTAGTATGTTAAGCAGTCGTGCCCCTTGGCACACCTGCCATGAGTATAAAGCAGCTTGCCCGGCTTTACATCGCCTGTTGAAAGGGAAGTCAGTGCATCAATCGCTGGCATCCCGTACCTGGTAGGCAATTTTCGGTGTACCAAAGGAGCCGATCCACACTTCATTCCCCGGAGTCACAATTGCCATGGTTGCCCGACTGAAATCCGGATTTGCCGGCGCATCCAAAATGGTACTGTCTTTCATGGTAAGGGGGTGGATCGATACCGCAATGGTGCCGCGAGGGCAATCACTAACCGGTGGCAGCCCGGTACCCCGACAGGCGGGTTCATCATCACGCATGCCGGCTGTCAGCAAATAACCGTCGCTACCCAGCACCACATTATCCGGGGCAAACGGCAGCGTGCGCGTGCGCCGTAAAACACGGGAAGGATTGCTGTTTGACAAGGCCACCACTGCGCTCAAGCCAGAGGCCGCGACAAAAATTTCACTTTCATCGGCCGATACCTGAATGCCGTTATTCCCCGGTAATGCAGAGCCTTCAAGCATGGTGAAACCGTCCATACCGGGGCTCCAACGATACACACCTCCTGTAGGCCGACCCGAGAGCAGGTCATCAAACGTGTTACCGGGATGCATCAGCACGGTAGCCAGAATGGTGCCGTCACGCATCGGGCTGACATCATTGGCATCCAGACCTTCCGGCATCATCACGCAGCCCACCCAGGTGATTTCAGGGCGAGCAGCACTGGTATCCAGCTCGAAGACCTCAATAGCTTCACGCGCACCATGGCTGACCGCATACAAATCAAACACCTGGGTCTCACCGGCTTTGGGCAGGATACCCAGGCCATGGGTCTCCAGCTCATCTCGCCGTGGCGCTCCCGGGCATATTCCGTAACGATTTCGGTTGTGGCGGTCCCTGCCCTCGCCTTCGCCATACAGCACGGAAACCTGTTTGCTGTAGCTATTCACCAGATACAGGCCCACCGGGTCACCGGGCAGGTAGGTGCTTGCCACCACCCACTCAGTGCCGGGCACATTGACCAGATCCTCTGGAGCGCCATTGAAATCACAAATAAAATTCAGCCCCCCAGTGCTGCTGCACTCATCCGGCTGGGCGCTGAGGCCCAAGCTAAAAAGCCCGGCACAGGACAGTAAAAGCAGCATCGGCGCTGTCATCAATAATTTTCTCATATCTACCATCTCGCTCTTTATGTGTGTTTATCAGGTTTGAAACTCGCGCAGCGATACTAGCATAGCCTGAGAGGCTAAGGCTCTCGAAAACGCTGCATTCATCTGCAATCGACTATAACGGCCAGCCAGAATTGATGGTAGTATCTGAACCCGGCATCCGGCAGTCTATGCAATTTGCCGGGTTATAAAACCTTTTTAGGGAACACCAAAGAATCCAAGAGGAATGATCGTGATAAACATAAAAACACCTTTGATAATTTTGACTAGCCTGTTTGCCGCCAATATGGCATTGGCACAGAACGGCGAACAGGAACCCATGTCCTTCTTTATTACGAGTGTCGGCCTCGATGGTGGCGATCTGGGCGGTCTGGCTGGCGCTGATGCGCACTGTCAGGCACTGGCTTCTGCTGTTGGCCGTGGCGATGCCACCTGGCATGCCTACCTGAGCACTCAGGGCCCCAATGCCGTCAATGCGCGTGACCGTATCGGCAACGGCCCCTGGTATGGGTCTGCTGGCAACCTGATTGCCGAAGACCTGGATCATCTGCACGGTGATTCGCTGGAACGTGCGCGTGAAGGCAGCGGTTTACATCCATTTCACGCCAGAACAGAAAACGGCGACATCGTGAATGGCATTCTGGCCCGTGAATATGGCCTTGGCCCCAGCGTTCATGACATCCTGACTGGCTCCACCATTCGTGGTGCCGCTTTTCCTGCCGGCGATGATATGACCTGCAACAACTGGACCAGCAATGATGAAGGCAGTGCCCGTATCGGCCATCATGACCGTCATGGCCGTACTGATAATTCCTGGAACTCGGCTCACAACACCCGTAGCTGCAGCCCTGAGGGGGTAGCCGCTGGTGGTGGTGCTGGCCTGTTTTACTGCTTCGCGATTGATTAAGCAGTCAGTGCTTTAAGCATTGAAAAGCCGGCCATATGGCCGGCTTTTTATTTCGCAGGCAGGACCAAACTGCTAGAATTCAGGAATGGTTCTGTCCAGTCAGCAAGCAAGCAGCAGCACCCTCACCTTACTGCCCAACCGCTCGGCCACCTGGGCTGAAACCCGGTTGTCGCTCCTGCTGATCTGCGGCACCATGCTAGCTATCGGCACCTTCTGGGCCTTCATCGGGGCGTGGATGATCTTGCCCTTTTCCGGCATCGAAGCTGCTCTTGTGGCCTTCTTTTTATACCGGGTCTGCCTGGCGACTTATCAGCGCCAGGTCATTACTTTTTCGCCAGGTGAAATTCTGGTGCAGGTCGGTAGGCACTTTCCCAAACGCAGCTGGCACTTCAACCGTGAAAGCTGCTTTCTGGAACTTACCCATCCACGGCATCCCCATGCCCCACTGGGTATCGAAATCAGTGATGGCAAGCAAACCCTGGAACTGGGCAGCTTCCTTAACAAGCAGGACAAGGAAACCGCACTGGGCAAGCTCAAGGATGCCGGCCTGTTTATTCGTACTTACAAGCAGGCATCGTAAATCAGGGACTAGTCGAGCAAGAAACGCCTGTAGTATCATTCCCCCATGCCTATTTTTGAATACAAATGTCTGGATTGCGGGAAACGCTTTGAGAAGATCGTACTGGTCAACGAGAAGCCTGACTGTGATTTCTGCCAGAGCGCCAATCTGGAAAAACAGTTTTCACCTGCCGGCATTCGCACCAGTAAAAGCACCCGTAAATCCGAAAGTCAGGAGCACCAGGCGCGCAGCAAGATTCGCAAGGATCGTGCTGTCGCCGAAAGCGATTTCCTCAAAAAAGAATTAAGCGAAGGACACTAATATCATGAAAACACTGAGCACCCTTTTTACCGGTCTATGCCTGTTTTTGAATACCAGCTTCTTGCTGGCACAGGAATACACGCCCGCAGCTAACACGCCAATTCATATTCGTAATGCTGTGTTATCCGATCAGCGTAGTGCAGAAGATACCGCGCGCGACAGCACACGCAAACCAGCAGAGGTGCTAACTCTGTTCGGCCTTAATGAAGGCGACCACATCATTGAATTATCTGCACTGGGCCAGTACTACTCGACCATTCTGTCTGAAGCCATCGGCCCGCAAGGCCAGCTGGACATGTACGATCTGCCACCCTGGCAGCGCTTCGGTGCCGATGAAAATGGCATTGCCTTTGCGCGCTCCCATGCCAATGCTGGCTATACCATGGTGTTCTACCATCAGGCTCCCTATGCACAGAATGCTGATGCGGCCTTTATCATCAACTCCTATCATGACCTGCAGCCGACTGGCGTGGATACCGCACAGATGAATGCCCTGCTGTTTGAAGCCCTCAAGCCAGGAGGTAAATACCTGGTG
>Ga0181585_10000391_pt1 | contig 36221 bp, 43 predicted proteins | sample 071ome_29_FD_132469 | JGI IMG/M metagenome (GOLD analysis project Ga0181585, IMG submission 132469) | Coastal salt marsh microbial communities from the Groves Creek Marsh, Skidaway Island, Georgia - 071407BT metaG (megahit assembly) | ecosystem: Environmental > Aquatic > Marine > Intertidal...
GATATACTATTCTCTACAACTTTATACCAAGATTCTAGTACGGCATTACCCAAGAAATGCTTATCTCCTTCATCGCTACAGTTTAAAATTTCTCTTTCAAAAAAATCTCTCTCATCATATTCGTACTTATCAATTGGTAATGCCCAAAAAGCATCAGGGCTACCACCAGGGACTTCAGCCTCTTGATCAGGAACTAAACTTATCTCTAAGTTGAAAACGCCTTTGATGTATTTTTTAGGCATGTCATCACCTTTTTTATCTTTTTTATTTTCTTTATTCAGTTGAGCCTGCAGTCTATCCAATAACAACAAGTCTGCAATATTTTTTTTCATATCTCTCTGCTGCTGGGATACCGATTTTCTCAGTTTATTTAAATTGAACTTAGGTAAAGACATGTTATTCTAAAACCTTCTCAACTGGCTTTGGCTTTTCATTGCAGATTTATAGGCGATGTATGGTATGCCTATGCTAGATACGAATACTTTTCCTGTGTCGCAGCCTTCATACTCAACCAATTCTCCAAGATATTCAAGTGTTCTCATGGTGTAATTGACATTTGAAGAATATAACTCCAAGCAATAAGACCCACAGAATCGCTTTCTTCTCTTTTCTTCTTTTGAGCGAGAAACATAAGGCCTTCGTGCTCTCTGTTTGTATTGAGATACTTCTGAAACTGGTCCGCTCAATAAGGCATTTCTCATCATATCTTGCTTTTTGCCAGTCAAACTATTGAAAGCATCTGTATTTTGATATTGCCAAGGAAGAGAGAATAAGACTTTGCTCCACCATCCTTGAAGAATTTCTAAATCTGGGTAAAAATCAGGATACCCTAGATTGTCGTTGGCTTTATCGGAGAGAACAAACAATGTAATTGTAAACTTTGGATTATTTTCCCAGTTGCGATTTGGTTCTTTTTTGATAATGATCTTCTCAATGATTCTTCCATTAATATTCGAGGGGCTTCCATTACGAAAAGTTGGATTGTTTATTACTTCTTCAACAATACCTTGTTGGTTTTTTCTGTTCAAAATAACATCAGCCACATCAGAAGAGTCTGCAGTAAAAGAAAAGGATATCTGATGAAGATATTCAACCGATTTTGATCCAGATTTTTTAAACAGCTTCCCAGCAAGTACACCACCTATAAGTAATAAAGCGTTGTTCATGTTACCCCTCGCTTAACTTTTTAAATATCATGGTAGCTACTTCAGCTGCTTCTACATTGCTTAAACTCCAAGAGGCTTCTCTATTATTTCCGGATATTGTAATCTTCATTCCAGAGCGGAAACCATAGTTGTCACTGTCGATTGTGATCCTCACTGGCTTACCCATTTCATTTCTGAAATCTCGAACCATCATCGGCTTTATCGATCTAGAGCCAATCTTTTCTTTTATTGTTGCAATAACCAAAGGTAGTCCAATGGCCAAAAGTTTTCCGTAATCTATTTTCATTTCTTTCTCATTATTGGTATTGTTAAAATCTTCTTAATTCAGAATCCTTAAATATAAAATCTCTATCATAGAGAAATACTCTTTGCACTATTTCAGGATTTACACCATTTCTAATTAAGTAAGAATAAAGGTCATGTTCTTTTGCATTAATAAGAATTTTGGATAAAAATCCCTCTATAATGATATCTGTTTCAAACTTGTCTAGATTGGGGTACGATAAGAGTTTTAATATATGCTTAGGTTCTATTAAGACTGCTGACTTGTTTGGTGCATTTATACGAAACCTAAATCCTTTAAGAAAAGGTAAATCGTTAGGAAGAGAGTTTATAACTTCCGAAATTTGATGAGGTTTAACATCTATGTTCAGGTTTCTGACTCCATCATCGGAATGAGCATTTTCATCCAACATCAGAAATGTTTTTCTAGTTAAATCGGAAGGGTTTTCCGCATGAATGTATTTTATATATAATTCAGAAACATTTGGCAATTTTGCTGTTGAGATAAAATCTTCCGATAAATTTTTAAATGTATTTCCCTTTACAAACAACTGATTGAAATACTTCTTCAACCCAAAGGGCATCCAAAACGCATAGGGAGACATTTTTTCTTTATTTAAATTGCCAATCCTTATAATTTGTTCATAGTCCAAGTTTCTAGTGAAACCGCTTTGATCGGTCAATACTAAAGCTTGATATAAGTTTAAGGGCATTGTTTCTTTGAAATAATCTTTGTAGACTTGTGCTTCATAAGGAAAAGTTTCAGCAAAGTCTTCTATAGAATACACATGGTAATACAAGCCAGCAATTTGGATCACTTCATCAGCTTTGCTTCCTTGTGGGATCGGCAAAACAGATCGAGAACCTTTCATGCCTTTAATCAAAGGCAAAAACACGACAGCAAGTGGAAGAAAGTTTTTGTAATTCATGATCAATTAAAACCTTCTTAATTCAGATATAGAAGAATTTCTAATGGTCATCATAATATCTCTAAACATTATTTCAGGCATGTTTTCAGCCCAGTATTGTAAAGTTGTAGTGCTTGGCTTAAGAATGTTGTTTCCATAAATCCAGAACAAACCTTCTATATTCTGTAGATCAGCAAGTCTTTTTGGCAGATTCGTTAAATTGTTATTCCCCAAGTCTAAATGCTGTAAATTTTCAAGATTTCCAATCGATTCAGGAATATAAGATACTTTGTTTTTGCTTATATCTAAGAGTTTTAATTCTGTGAGATTGCCTATCGAATCAGGCAAAGAAGTGATATTGTTGTCAGACAAATCTAAATGTTCAAGATTTGTAAGGTTGCCTATTGATTCTGGAATACTTGCAATTCTACATTTTTTGCAGACAATTTTTTTAAGTTTTGTAAGCATTCCAATTTCAGTAGGGAGATCTTTGATGATCGCATTTCGAATTACTATTTCTTCTAGATTTGGAAAGGTAATTAGATTATCCCCCAGAGTTTCAGATCTATTTGCTTTTGGGTTATTTATGTGTCTATCAGTTAAAAAAAGCCCATCGATGTACAATGTATCAACTGTTCTTCGCCTGAAAGCAGGAACTCTGTCCAGTGCCTTAACTCCCATAACATCAAGAAACCCTTGACCGTACTGACTTCCTCTTCTTAGAGTCAATAGACCAAGTGTTCCAACACCCAATACAGTTACAATAGATGATAAGTTTTTTGACATGATTTATCCTAAATATCTATACGATATAATAGCATAGGCTTAAATCATAGAGACAAAATCTCTCCAACTGATTACAGGAATTCCTTTTTCTTTTGCATCGGATAGTTTTTTCTTTCCGGCTTTGATACCGACAATTAAAAAGTCAGTGTTCCCAGTTATGCTTTTTCCAAGCTTGGCCTCGACATTATTTAGCCTTCTCTCAAACTCATTTCTTGATACAGAAATTGTACCAGTAACAACAACAACCTTTCCTTTTAAGCAAATCTTTCGAAAAGACCCTTGTGTTTTCTTTGCTCTTGGCTTCTGGTCATTATTGTTACTGGTTTTGGTTGAGACTGGTTGCTTTTTTTTACCAGTTGAGCCAGAGAATAGCAAATCTTTGCCTTCTTTTAAGACTTTTATCCATTCTCTCGCTTCACTTGGCTTCATTACAACAAATCCTTTACTGTCTTTTTGCTCTTATTTCTTTTGCTCTTGCAAGAACGGCTTCGTTATCTAGACCTGCACAATCAATTTTTCGATTGGTGATGTGATAATGGTTTGCAAATCCTTTAAACGAACCAGAGCGGACTTGAGAATCTACTGTGCTTGGTGTATTTGGAAGTGCAAGTGGTATGCCAGTCGCCCAAGAAACAGCTTCCCAAAGTGCTGCAAGTGCTTCTATTTGATGGTCATAAAAGCCCAAGAATGGATCAAGAGTTCTTCCATGTACTTCAGCATCTCTCCATAAAGGTCTTGGTCCAAAACCTTTCTTCTCATACCAAGACTGCCATTTCAAGTCATACGCATCAGAAACTTCAATTCCAATTGAAACTTGATTTACGGTTCTTCCTGCATGATAACCAATGTGTTGTGTGTCCATACATTGAATAATTGTTCCATCATTGTCAAGCAAGAAGTGAACAGACAAACCTCTTTTGTTTAAAACCTTTTGACAAGAAGATGCAGATAAGCAAACATCCCAATGCGTGATAAACATATTCGGTTTTCTTTCAGGTTTTCCAGATAAATCTGTGTATGACTTTGCTTCAAACTGAGGGTAATCAGTCCAAAGTTTTACTTTAGGCCAGAAAATCTCTGTCGCTTCTCCATTGTGAACAATAAACTTGTCGCCTTCTTGGATAGAATCATCCATCACAAAGTCGCCATCTGCTTCCATTTCTGTAAACTTCTTTCTGTAAGTGGAAGGACCACACATTCCATCAGCGCCAAGTCCACTTATTCTTTGAAAATCCATGATTGCTTGCGTTAAATCATCATCAAAGTCAAAGCACCCGAACCATTCAGGTGTCCATCCGTATTTTTCAGCTTGTGTTTTGTTGTATTGAATTATTTTTGCAGACATAATTTACTCCTAATAATCATCGTCTTTTTCTTAACTCTATTGCTCTAGCCAAAACTGCTTCATTATCAAGACCTGCGCAATCAATTTTCTTTGTAGTTACATTGTAGTGGTTTACAAATCCTTTAAATGTACCATTGGCAACGGAAGAAACAACTGTATGGCTATGAGGTATTTCTAAAGGAACACCACAAGCATAAGAAACAGCTTCCCAAAGTGCAGCAAGGGCTTCAATTTGAACATTGTAGAACCCAAGAAACGGATCTAAAGTTTTTCCATGAACTTCAGCATTTGACCATATTGGTCTAGGCCCGAACCCATTTTCCTCATACCAGTCCTGATATTTAAGATAGTATGCATCTGAAACCTCAACACCTACTGATACATTATTAACAGTCCTTCCTGCGTGATAACATATGTTTTGGGTGTCAGTAGTCTGAATGATCGTTCCATCATTGTCGAGCAGAAATTGAACACTAAGTCCTCTGTTGTTTAGAACATTTTGGCAGGATGATGAAGAAAGACAAACATCCCAATGGTTCACAAACATATTAATTGCTCTTTCAGGTTTTCCACCCATATCGGTATAAGATTGAGCAGCAAACTTAGGGTTCTGAGTCCACAAAACAACTTTGTCCCAGAAAATCTCTACAGCATTACCTGCGTGAACAATGTACTTATCTCCATCCTGTATAGAATGAGACAGAACAAAACTTCCTTGACTCTCAATTTGATTATACTTCACTCTGTAAGTAGAGGGTCCGCACATACCATCATCTGTTAGACCATTTGCTCTTTGGAAAGCAGCGATGTTATCAACGAGCTGTTGATCGAATGCGGTTGCAGAAAACCACTCTGGAGTCCATCCATATTTTTCTGCTTGTTCTTGATTATAAGAAATAGCGCTCATAAGTTTCTCCTATATATAGACTAAATCTATCAGTATAGTATCCTACTTTCTCTTATTCTTGTCCGCAAATATCGATTTTACTTTATTTTTAATCATTCGTACTGTTTTTGCACCACGAATAAACTCATGATCATTGAATATATCTGCAAGAGCTTTTGCTGCTTTATCAATATCGTTTTTGCTTTTTATATCTGACTTTTTTCCCATAATTCTTTTCCAAATCCAGTATTATAAATAAACTATAGCAATATATATGAGATACATCAACAATATTTTATATTTAAAATCTACGAAGCTCTGATTCTCTAAATGGAGGACTTATTTCAAACTTAACTTTTGGTGGATAAACGAGAAATGCGCCAGAATCTATAAGCCCAGCCCTCCAATGGTCTATTTTTAAATCAAGATTTTCGTTATATACGATATTCGTTATTACATTGAAAAATCTTTCAAAGTTTAACAGTCTATTCATTATAGATTTAGACATAAATCTGTATTTTGGTTCAAGATCGAAACTTAAATGGACTACGAAATGATATGAAGGGAACTCATTTGCATTTTTAACTTTGTCTATTGAATGTATTTGATGATTTACATTCTTTAAATGTTTTTTCAAGCCTTCTTTAATGACTCTTTCTGCTTTCCAAGATAGACTTTCTTTTACATTTGGATACAAGATTAACTTTACATCGACATGCGTATTCATGCTTTGATCTTCAAAGCCCATGATTTTCCAAGGCCCAGTAGAAGCTGAGCCGTATTTCTTTGCAACATATAGTCCGATTAAACCACCAATGACTGCAATTGATGAGCCATTTTTCATTAAAATCTCCTTAATTCAGAATTCTGAAAAGGAGGTTCTATAGACTTAACAACAACCTTGGGATATCCGTTTGGATTATGTTCTTCTCCATAATCAGGCTCTATAAAGAAATATTTTTCGATAAAGTAATTTGATTTGTATTTTAAATTTTCAGGTATAAGATCTTTGGCTTGATTAAATATAGTATTAAGTATATTTTGTAGATACACAAATCTATATGGGTTTACACCTTCTAGATGGCTTCGCAATGCAAGTGGATATTCCAAGACAAAAGTATATACAGATGTTTGAAAGTTCGGATATCCAAGGGCTACTCTATCTCCCATTCCAAACTCTCTTCTTTTTGATGCAATCTTTATTTTGAATGGAGGAGGTGGATGTATGTTGTTGTCTCTACCATTACTTTGTATTAAGTAATTGAAATTAAACAAATTCTGTTCAAAAATGAATAATGAATTCGGATTAAATCCTGTCATTGCTGCCGCAATTTTATTTTGCATTGCAGTGTATTCGGTGCTTTCTCCTTCAGGATTGGTTTGCACAGTTCTATAAAATCTATAAAATCTGTCGTTTGAACACCCCATAAACATTTTTGAATCTTTTACATATTTCCTGAGAGAGCCTGTTTGTCTTTTTGTAAAATCAACAAACATCATGTATTTTTCAGCTGATTTATTAAAAAGATTTTCAAATATCTCTTCACCTTTATCTATGTCTTTGCAGTTTATTTTTAACTCTGCTTCAACATATACTTTTGTAGTCATGCTTTGATCTTCAAAGCCCATGATTTTCCAAGGCCCAGTAGAAGTTGAACCGTATCGCCTAATAAAAGGAATCGCCAGCATCCCAGCAATAATTCCCATAGATGTATAGTTTTTCATTAAAACCTCCTTAATTCACTCGGTGTAGATGCAAATCGATTCCAATTACCAATTAAAGACATTAAATCTCCAGAATCCCATTGGTATCTTTTTTCTGAAGACAGGTTTTTAAACTTTTCCATAAATATTTTCAGGCTATATCCAGATATTTTATCGTGAGGGAAGTGGTTAGAAGGGTATAAGGATAATTTATACAAAGCAGAAGTGCCTGCAAATTTTGGAAATGTTCTATTTGCGACATTGTTTATTGTAATGGTGCTCAATCCCTTGACTGATCCCCAAGAATCCTTTTTCATATAAGGTGTGATTGTGTTTGGAAGCATGATTGGTAAAGATGAATCGATATGTATGAGGTATGTGAATGTTTGAAACACAATATTTGGAATAGAAACTATGTTTTTTGGATTGTATGGGTATTTTCTATTGATTTCCTGAATGAATGCTTCTCTATTATGATTTAATCCAGATTCTCTTTTATCGTCCCTAATCACTAAGTTGCTCCATTTTCCATTACTGTTTATTTTAGTCCAGTCAAAAAACTCAAATGGAGAGTCTTCTAAAATAAGTACGCTTATTTGGGCTGAGTTTAGAATGTTTTCAGGATCTTCAATTAGGACACCTTTAAATGTTAATGATATTCCATACTTTGAAGCGAAGTCGTTTTTATTGAAAATATTTCCAACCTTTATTTTCTGTACTGCAGACGCAGACTGAAGTGATGCACCTGAAATTGTTATTCTTTCTAAGTTTTTAAAGATAGACCAATCTAAATCTTGAAAGTCTGCTAGATTTTGCGCTTCGATTGTTGCGTACTCTACGAATTCAGTTCTATTGTTTTCTATTAACCAGTTTGCATCATCGATCTGTTCGAGTATTTCAATTTGAGACATAGATCCACCTTTTCTATTTGTGTTGGTATTTCTATGTAACAAACTGAGTGCAACTGTTCCAGCAATAACAGATAGTGAGTTCTTGTTCAGCATTTATACACCTTTATATTCTTTACCTTGTGCTATTATTATGGTAGCCCATAAAAGAGAGAGTTATGAATCAAATTTATGTTATCGCAGGTGTTGCAGCTCTAGGAATGATGAAATCAAAAACATCAGGTTCTGGGTCATTTGCAAAGAAGAAAAGAAAAAGCAAAAAGTCTAAGAAGCCATCAAAAGACCTTCAAAAACATCTGGATATGGGTTTGGATCTTACAAACTCTTTTTTTAGACTTGGAAGTAAGAAGTACACTCAGATGTTCAAAGAGGTAAAGGCTTATTGGAAGGCAGGTAACCCAATTTTAAAGGGTCCAAGCGAATGGATGGTAAAACATCTAGATGTTGGAACAGAAGCTGTTTACAATGGAGAGACAGTTCTCCTAGATATACCAAAGAGAATTAAGGGCGGTAAAAAGAAGTTTGTGGTCTTTCACGATTCCGGAAAGAAAGATAAGGATGGAAACATAAAGGCCATGAAAATAGAATGGGGAGATCCGACAAAAACAGTTAAGAATGATCAGTATGGTCGATCTGTTTCTTTCTGGAAGAGACACCAGTGTGACATGAAGAAGAAAATGAACCCAAAGAAAGCTGGGTTTTGGGCTTGTTATGGTCCAACGCTATTTGCAAAACAACTAGGACTTGTTTCCGACATGCCTTGGTGATTTCAATATACAGATATGGTTATGGCTGATGACAATTCGTTATAAAACTCAGAAATATTAACAACATCCCCATTGCCCAAAACAATCTCTTTTATACTCTTTATTTTAATTTTATTAGCAGGCTTACCTTTCCAAGACACATCGATACTCATTTCGTCTGGAATAAAGCCTCCTGTGTTGAATCTAATAATATCACCTCTTTGAGCCAAACCATTTCTTTTGACGACTTTTACAAACTGACCAGTTAAACTTTCGGGCTTAACATTGTATTTCTCACAAACATAATTAAATCCGCCAATTTTCATTAACTGTTCATTTCTTTTCTTAGCATCGGCAATTTCATGATTCCTATCTTTAGCAGTTTGTCTTCTTAAGTCGCTGAGCCACGAGAACTGTTTTTTGCCTTGTAAGTATCGCCAAGGATTCTCGAAAAAAGTATTGTCTACATGAAGTTTGTTGAAAACACCATTGTTGTCATAAGGAGGTAAGTAAGGTGTGTTTTTCTTGGCAGATAAAAACAAAGCTCCTTTGATCCATGTGCTTTTTCGGATTTCAATATCTTCAAAGTCGATCTCAATAAAAGATCTAGAATCATATAAATTGCAAATAAATTCTTTTTCGGGTGTTCTAAAAACTTCAGTGTTTCCAAAGCCACGACCTTCCCAGTATTGTATTTGATGGTCCTCATACAAGCTCTTCTCTAAGTATTCTGTTCTATCTTTATTGGTGTGGACGGAAAACTCTTTTCTAACAGAACCAATATATTTCATTTCTGGGTCATGAAAGTAAAAGCAATCGTCTCTATGAGAGTAGAATATTATTGAGTTTGTCTTTTCAGTTATATCTCTCATAAATTTTGGAGCATTGTATTTTTGCTTTTCAGGAAACATTTGTATAAGAGAAGATCTACCCATCATCGTGTATATAGATGGAATCATCATTTCAAAATTTTGTTCATTTGATTTTTCAAACTCGATTGTTGGTATCCAAAGGCATTTAAGGTTTTGAGAGCGATACATGTCTTGAATTTCTTTACACTTACCAGAAGATATTTTCTTGTGCTCTACTTCAATAACAAAAACAACTTCCTCGCCTTTAAGAACAGCTCCATCAGACCATCTGAGCACTTTGCCTGTTTCTTTATCACGAACCTTGTAGTGGCCTGTAATTGTATAGCCATCTTTTTTCTTATAAATCTTGGACAACTCTTGTCTTACTCTCTCTTTTGCAAACTCATGCGATTGATCCCAGTCACTTTCAGCAAGAGGGCATTTTCTAAGCTCTCCGTATGGTTTTATTTCTGCATGAGAGAAGTGGTCTGTAAATTTAAGAATAGAGTGTTGGTCTATAAATAGTTTCGACACAAGGTTGGGTATGCTTATTCGATCTCTGAGGATTTCAATAGAAAGTTCTTTGGCTCTTTCCATTTGAGAAATTTTATCTTCGGATGTGTCCTCTTTTTTTCTTTCCAAAGCAATTCTTCTGTCCCAAGATTTTCGGCTGTAAGAAATGATCTCATCAATTTCTGATTCACTGAAAACAATTAAGGCTCCAGAATAAGAATCTTCAATGTTTTTTAGCGCTTGAGCCTTTCTCTCTCTTGATTTAGACCATTTATCTATGATGACATCTCTAATCTCATCGTCCAGATCCATAGCGAAATCTGTTTCATAGATTTCATGCATATCTATGCCTTCAAAATATACATTTATACCAAGGTTTTCCATTAATGCTGATGCACCAAAATTTGATTCATCTAGAAACTTGTCATAATCTGGATGTTCCAAACCGATGTAGTCTCCATTTTTAATTTTGTTGGCAACAATTGTGCTTAGGGTTTTACTGTCTTTCGATAATATGAGTTTTTCACCACATTCATGACAATGTAATGTTTTTCCATTTTCATTATTAGACAAAAACGCTGTGGTTTTTTTACCTTCTTTATCAAACAAATATAACATTTTCTATCTCCAGTATACATCATACACCACATATATATTCAATATGTATATGTATATCTATTCAAAACAGATGAAAAATCAACCTTTTTTGACAAAAATCCAAGTCGAATACCTCTAACCTCCATATTGAATGAGTTATTATATAGATGAATCAAATAGGAGATCGTCATGGGTACTTGGGGAACAAAAATAACAGAAAACGATGGGACAGCTGATTCTCTCATAGATTGGGGTAGCAAGTATTTTAAGAAATATGGAGATTCAGATGGCTATGTTGACTTTAAGAAAGCCAAGATCACGAAAGCAGACTTTAAAAAAGCACTACCCAAGATGATGAAATACTCAAAAATAAGTATGAAGGATCTAAAAAAGCCTTATCTTTTAGGATCTCCTTTCATTTCGAAGATGGAATGTCATAGCAAGTGTGATGGGTATTGGCATATAAATTTGGTTTTAGCCATGTATATTATTGGTAGAAACATCGGACACACTTTTGACAAAGACTTTTTGGCACTTGTGAATGTATCTGGATATCAATATGCAGCAACAAGTGGAGTTTTTACAAGCAGTAAGCACAGAGAGTCAGTTGTTTCTATTGGAACTGCTTTGGCGAAATCGACATCAAAGAAGGGCAAAATAAACCTGATGAGGTATTTCTAATAAGGTTTAATAATTCCTAGTCAATTTATACAGTTTCTTGATAGGAATGGCAGGCATAACATCGGTAGGCATAAAGTAGTTTGGTATTTCAAGCAATCCACTGTTTACCCAAGACTTGATTTGAGCTTCTTCCTGTGGTAGAAAGCCTTCTTTATTGATCAATCTTCCCATCGCAGCATACGAGTTGAGATATTCATTCACCCTTCTATTGTCATAGTCTTGGAGAAGTTCTCCAAATGTTTTCCCTGTTTTACCGAAAGACAACTTATCATTCACAATTGTACTTATATGACCAGCGACCAATTTGTCAGCATGTTTTGTTGCAGCTCGCCTAAATGCATCTTCAACTATTTTTCTGTATGCAAGAGTTGTGGGGTTTCTGCCACCTCGATAACCCATTGAATCTGCGATAAGTATTTCACCAAGAATATCTTCATCAATCTTTAGATGCTGCATCTTGTCATACGGTATTTCTACAAGAGCAATAAATGGAGCCGCATACCATCTCGCTTCCTCTACCTTCTTAGTTAGGTATGTACCCATATCTGGTGTTTTATCACCTTGTTTTTGAGATCCGATTTGTGGCCTAGAAGGAGATCGGCTAATAGCGAATCCAAGTTCTTGTACTTTGTTGTATGCGTCATCTAGGGTGTTGCCATAATTACCTATCGACATACCATGTAAGAATTCATTTGGAGCGAGTTTTGTATTGCTTAATTCTTCAAAAGAAAGTTCTGTCCACTTTTGAGATTTCGACCCTGTCATTCTTTTGGCAATCGATAAACCTATGGCTCCAACTATTGCGATTAAGTTTCCATTCATATTAAATCCTAAAGTATCTGTATGCTATTATAGCATAAGTGAAATAGGAGCATTGACATGAACAAATCTGTGTTCGGAACAATCATCGGTGCAGCTCTGCTTGGTATGGTAAAAAGCAAAGGCTCGGCAAACAATTCGAATAGAAGTTTTAACAATTACAATAAGATGATAAAGAATCTAAGGAGTAATTCTCCAACTGATTATGAATTTTACATATCTTACGCTCTAACATTTGATTCTGAAAGTATTTTGACTATAGAAAATTTAGAAGACATGATTCAATATTTAAGCTCTTTAAATAATGCTGATCTCCAAAATTTTACAAATTTTCTATCCAAACTTCTAGTTGAGTACCATCACTGCAGAAAATCTTTCGGTAATCTTTCTAGATCTGGTAGTAGATACGAATATACTGAAGGCAAGCCAAATGAGCCAAATGAGCGAAATGAGCCAAATGAGCCAAATGAGCCAAATGAGCCAAATGAGCCAAATGAGCCAAATGAGCTAAATGAGCCAAATGAAGATCAATGGAAAGACATTCGGATGCCTCCTAGATATACTCCAGAAGAATCAAAGTTAATGTTTTTAGGTTGCTCAATGTATATTACGGATAAGTTTTTGGCTTATGTTTATGGAGATAGAGTTCTTGTAAAACTTATAAAACAAAATAAAGTGGATTATAAAAAAATATTTAATTCTGAAAATATTTTAAATTCACTAAAGCAGCAATCTGGAGAAATTTCTGGGAGTGTATACAGAAAGAAGAAAAGTCGATTTTTAAACAAAAAACAAATGGGGTTTTTTGTAAATAAGTTTAAAGCAATATCTATAGATGTAAAAAACTTTAGAGATCACAAAGCTATATATGAAATGGTAAAGCCTCTGCAGAGCAAGATATATGATCTTCTTATGAGAATATCTAATAACACTTGTCACATGACCCAATGGGATTTCTCAGCAATGCTTGAAAGACCCAATGGGATAGGTTTGTATATAGAATACTTTATAAATAATTTGGGGAAAGTATTTGGTTCAGATAAAAAATCCGATAAGGAAATTTTCTTAAAAGATCTGATTGAGTCAGAAAAATCAACAATTATAGAGGTAAAAGATAGTTATCCTAGTATAGAATTGATAGAAAGTTTAAGAAATAAAATTGATATAAGGTTGATCAATCCAAATCGCTCTTTTATTTTGCAGGTTCAAGAGCAAAAGATACATAAAATAGAACAAAAAATAGATGCTTTTGAGTCATCGGATGCTGTTATAGATACGAGCCATGAAAATTTACTTCGTATAGATACTATAGATAAAGATTTTAGATCTAAAATTAAGATAATAGATTACTTAGATATTCCAAATAGTTTTGAAAATTCAAATATTTATTTGGCAGAAATGACAGACTTGGATTTCATTGCAAAGGCAGGAAGTAAGGTGGGCAATTGTTTAGCAAGTCATTCTAGAAATCAGAAGGAAAGGCTTAATAGAAAACAGATTCCTGTAGAAAAGTTTTATTCTATCATTGTAGAAAAACCTGAAGGTGCATATATAGCGATGTTCTTTTTATTTCGGTATATGTTTGAGGAAAACGGACTGTTTAGTTGGGGAAACTTTGATAGAGCAGCCGATAATTGGGTTCTCAAAAAGGATTGGGAGAAAAATAAACATAAAATTTCAGTACAACTTTCATATGCTCAAGTTATGGAAAATAGAATACCTATGAAGAATGCAAAAATAGGCTTCAATCCATTTTTAGCACTAGCAATGGTAAAGAAGAAGTTGGGGCTAGAAAGAGACACGAGAAACCCTCATCAGGGCAGTTGGGGGAGTTATATACCTTCAGAGGAAATGCTTCAAGATATAAAAAATAGTATTGAGCAGCATGCCCCTAGAACCTTTGGTTTCTATTACGGAGGTGAGTAAAAATGAATAAGCCAATACTAGGAACAATCATCGGTGCAACTTTGCTTGGTTTGGCAAAGGCAGCATCAGGATCTATGTCTTTGAAAGATATTATTTTCCGAGCTGAAACAAGAGGTGGAAAGCACTGGTATGAGTTAAGTAAGGTACTTAATCCAGACCCAGAATTTAGAAAAAGCAGGGAAAAAGCCTTGACTCAAATTGTATTTGGTGAAGCTATGCTTGGCAATATTGAGTTGGAAAGAGGTAGGGAATACTCTATAGAAGAACTTGATGATAAGTACTTTGAATGGACAGGGTACACACGAAGATGGTCTTTTTCGGACGATAAGTATAAAGTTCGAAGCTCTAATTTTTCTGTTACACCATCAAGACTGTCTGGATACGGATATGTAGATCCGAATTATCTGATTCAAAGGGCAATTTTCAGAGATTCCATATATCAAGGTAAAACATTTTACATTACTGTCAAGCCAGATGATATGTATGATCCAATATTGGAAGATGGATTTGTTATGAATGGCTTTGATGCACACTATGACTTATCTGAAGTTTTTAATAAGTACAATTGGGATGTAAAAAAAGGAAGACCATCCCCTTATAAGATTGTGATTGAAAACTTGAAAAGTATGGGGATAAACAGTTTCGAAGAATTGGTGGAGAAAGGAAAAGCAACACCTGCATCTGAAGAATGTATTCGAGATATAAAATCCAAAATAGCAAGTTTGGAAAATGATAGAAATAGAAGAATGTTTGAAAGAATGCCTGACGATCAAATGAATATCGTTTGTTTTGTTCAACATGTTTGGAAACAAGTATGGACTGTTGAAGCCAGAACAGAAGCTAGGAAACTTAGAAAAAAGCAGATTAACGCAGGGGTTTAAAATGAATAAAGCAGTATTAGGAACAATTTTAGGTACAGCTCTGCTTGGCGTAGCAAAATCAAAGGGGTCAAAGTCATCAGATTCTGAATACTTATCTACTGATATGTTTAATTATATAATCTATGGCAAGTATGGATTCTTAAAGGGTTTTGGAATAGGCTTTAGTGCTCATAAAATTCATCCAGAACAATGGGTTGATTTAGCAATTAAATCGGTAAAGTTGGGTGAAGCTTTTAGAAGCATGACTATTTTTCCAAAATTGACAAAAGATCAATTGTTCGACTTGTTTTTGATTTACAGTGTAGATTTTCAGAGGTCTAGTGAAAAAGGTGAAGAATCTAAAAATGTATTGTCTGAAGTCCTGATAAAGGCATTTGATGATTACGAAAAAGGTATGGCGTTTCTAAATCATGCAATCGATCAAATGGAAGAAGAATTATACTGGGATGAATTTGTGTCTACAGGAAATGAGCTTATGGAAAGTGGGAAGCTGTATGATACTTTTTATTCAAGATTTATCAAAGATGAAGTAAGAGATATAATTTTGCCTGCTGGAAAGCATTTGTATTCAGGAATCCATTCTTCTTCAAAACCAACAATAGAATCTATAAGATCTTATAAAGATTACTTTTGGTGCTCTGATGGATTTGGAACTGCTGTTAAGTTTTCTGGTCAGTTAGTTGATGAGCATCCATCAATTGTGGAATATAAAGTGGAAAAAGATATTACTGCTTTAGAGATGTCTCCTTTTACATATTTAAGTGTTCTTCGATATATTCATTTTATGAATACTGGAGAATATAAAACATTTACGATTGGAACTGCAGAAAAAAGAAAAAATCTGAAAGATTACTTCTGTAGTTTGGGATACGGTGCTTGGTTTATAAGTGATTACTACATAAAGAAAGATTACTTTTTACCTAATTCCAAACTGTTGCCAGAGAGAATGACATACGCTTCAGATATTTTAATTTGTGATGTGGAAAAAGTCACCATAGAAAATATTTATAGTGGATCTCTAAGATGGTATCAATTGGAAGAAGGTGGAGAAACTTTTCTTGTTTATACAGGAAAGGATCAAGATGAAGAAGCCAAAACAGTTTTTTTAGATAGAGTTGTTGATGACGGAAATGAAATGCAAAGAACATCAAATATTAGATTTAACAGAATGGTTGATACTATAGGTTTTGATGGAAAATATACTTTTGGAACAGATGATTAGGTTATGAATAAGACAGCACTAGCAACAGTTATTGGCACAGCTTTGCTTGGAATGGCAAAGTCTAAGGGTTCAAATAATCAGACAAAGCATCTTCCTGAAGATATCTTTATGCGTTTGCTATACGGTGATTGGGGTCCATTGGCTTATTTGGCCGGTATTCAAGATATAACAATGGATCAAATTGTTGAAGCGACAAAGTATCACAGGGTTACAGGGAAAAGAGAGTATATTGACTTCGATACTACTGGGTACAAACTCACTGAGAAACAGTTGTTGGTGTTTAAACTTATTGAATACTTTTCAGAAAATAAGGATGCCAGCTGGCTGAAAGTAGATATTCCTACAAATTATCATGACTTTTTGTTTTCTCAAATGCAAGAGGGAGAGCAGTGGTTTCAAGATTACATAAAAGTTAACAACTTAAGTCAGGATTCTTTGGAAGATTTGTTTTTCGAACTACTTGTTGATCCTTATATTTACGAAATAAGAATACCAAAAGAAGATAATATAAAGTTGTATCGTGGAACAAATGGTTTTTTAACGATAGATCAGATAAGAAAAGAGCCGGCTTTTTGGGCATCTGAATCAAAGTTTGTTGCTTATAATTTTGGCTCGACTCCATTTGAAGAGAACGCAGAGCCTTTTATCGTTGAATATGAGCAAGAAGAAGATTTATTTCTGTTGGGCATCAACCCTATGGTTTACATTCAAGTTCTTCAATATGCAGCACTACCTCAGATTGGAGGGGTGATCGATATAGGGTATCATACAAGAGAGAAAAGGTATGAACTTCTTGAGTACTTTGATTCGCTATATCAAGGTAAATATGATGGATGGTATCTGTCCAATTACTATACTTTAAAAGACCTTCACTTCCAAGGGACTACTTTTTATGCTGGACAAAACACTTCGGATATTTTAATATCATCGCCATCAAAGTTCTCAATATCTGGAATATACGATTCTTCAGACATTGAAATGTTTCCTTATGAAGTGGACGAAGATACATTCATTCAAATCATCGAGTTGAAAAAGAGAGGGTCAGAAGACTATATTACAGAAGGTGTCGGGTATTTATCAATACAAGGTGATGATTCAGTTAATTGGACAATTGCTTGGAAAGATTTGAGAGATTACCTTGATACTCATTTAGGGGAAACCGAGTATGAATAAACAAGAAATTATGTCTGCAGTGGCTCGATTCTGTACAGAGTACAATTATCCAATGGGTTCTTGTGATTTACAGAGAGGGGACTGTATTGCAATCTCTAATGTTTTTGCAGAGTGGATTGAGAACAACTATGGAGTTCAGGCAAGACTAATACAAGGCAATTCATTTACACAGCCGATTGGAACTTCTCCACAAGAATTCTGGATGACAGCTCCAAGACAGCACGCAACACATGTTGTTGTAGAAGTGGATGGTCATATCGTTGATTTGTCTGGATCTCAGTTTGGAAGACAGTATTCTGATCCAGTTTACAGTATGGATACTCTAAAACAGAGATGGGGTGAGTTGTATTATATTGATCCTGATCCACCGTTTGTAAATATGTTTCGAAGAGATCTGTTGATGAAAACACCGGAAATGATTCAACAAGAAGAAAGATTGATTAGGCAATTAATGAAAAGGAGTGGGATAAAAAACAAAGGTTCAAAATCTCAAAGAGACATTAATCCACAAAACACAGGTGGAGATTGTTTTGAAGCTGCTGCAAGGTTTGTTCTTAATAATCCTGACTACACTTTGGTTCATGGTGAGGTCATGGGTAGAGGTGCTTTGCAAGATGTTTGGTTTGGGCATGCTTGGGTTGAGAAAGACGGAATCGTTCGTGAAGTTGCAAATGGTAACAATATTGAAATGACTGTAGAGGTTTATTATTTGCTCGGAACAATCAATCAGCCTTATTATCAAAATCGCAAAATGAATCCGCCAAAAAATAATATAATAAGGTATTCTTATAGTGAATTAATGAATATGCTCCACGAGTACCAAACTTGGGGTCCTTGGGAACTTACAACAGAAACAGGGTACTAGAAATGAATAAATACGCACTAGGAACAGTTTTAGGTACTGCTTTACTTGGTTTTTTAAAGTCTGAAATAGGGTCTAAAGCTTTTGATGCAAAAACTTTGGTGTCATGGAATACATGGACAGAAGAAAAATTTAATCAGGCATGTAAAGAAGTTGTTGATAGTATTTATGACTGGAATATGTATGTTGACGCAGAAAAAAGAAGTTGGTTAATAGATAATACTAAATACAAGTCTGCATTGGTTGAAGATACTCTTTGGCAAATCTATCCAATTTTTAATTATGCTTTAGCTTATAAAAACATAACAGGAGATGCTCTTAAAGCTGCAAGAAGGGTTTCTAAACTTAAATCATTTGGATATAGATCTGTAGAAAGACTAATAAATACAAACGCTTTTGATATTCAGGCTGCTGTGAGACAGGCTCTTCAATCTCCAATGAAGATTTCTGAAAGTCAATCATCAGAAAACAGTGAAACACTTTATACCATTGGACAAATAAATATAATAAATGCAAATAATTTATCTGGAGATAAGAAAGAGCAACTTGACAGAGTCCTGAAGAAAACGCAAAAAATATTGCAAGACTCTGGATTGCCAATGTTTACTGATATTTTAGATGGCTTGGATGGTTTTTCTATAGTTTATCAAGGCGAAATGGGAGACCTTATAGGTTCATACAATAGTGACAATGATGTTTTACAACTTCGAACATGGATAAATAAAGCAATTAACGATGATAAGTATATAGACACATTGATTCATGAATTGGCTCATAGAGTTCATTTTAAAAGGTTCAATCCAGAGCAAACAAGTAGTGCTAATCTTCTTTATCGGCAATTGGACTATGAACTTGATAGGCTAACATCAAACTGGTCAACAAAAGGTGCGGACTTAGGATTTAAGTTTAACGACAAGCCATCTCATTATGGTAATGCAAAATTCAAAAGATTCGATGAAAAAGGCTATGTTTGGATTTATTATCAGGAAGAACCAGACAATGAAGAATGTACTTGGTTTAAGAAGCGAGGAATTCACAACAGAGTAAAAGATTATATGGAAGGTAATTTTCCGAGCTATAGGAGCAAGTTAAACGAATATGAACTCTTTGCTGAAATGGCTAGATTGTATATTTTGCATCCTCAAGAAATCAGTCAAGATTTAAAGAGTAAATTTTTAGAAATAATTAATCTCAAGAACGAGAGATAAAATGAATAACGCAACAATAAAATAATTTGTATATAGCGATAGATGACATGAATAACGAGATACCAAGAAGAGAAAAAAACTTATATACCAAGAAAGAAGCACCTGCTTTAAGAGACATGACAGATAAAGAGTATAAGAACTTTGTAAGAGGTTTAAATACTCTCCCTACTGATAAAATCAAAGGCAAGCACTATGACTATTGGCTTCCAGCTGATTCTTCAAACTACACAAAGAAAGGCAAAGGTGACAGAGAAATAAGAGCTGTTGTTATTCATACAACAGAGGGATGGAGACCACCTTTTAATACTTTTAGACGAAAAAACAGAAATGCAAGCACCCATTACTCTGTAGAGAAAGATGGTTCAGTTGTATATATGGTCGATGAAAAGAATATTGCATGGCATGGTGGTTCAAAAGTTAATGATTGGTCTATTGGTATAGAGGTGACAGGTTTTGCAGTTCACAATGGAAAATCTGCTCATACACACAAAAAGCAGCCGATTGGATTGGGAATGAAGCAGGTTAACGCACTTGCGAAACTTGTTGCCAATATTTGTAAAAGAAACAAAATACCTTTGGATAGAAATCATATTTTTGGTCATGCTCATACAGGGGGATGCAAGAAAGATCCGAATTCAAGAAAAGTAACTGTGGGTAATCCTGCATTAAATGCTGAGGCAGGGGGAGGAACCTGTCACCACGACCCGGGGAATAACTTTCCTTGGAAAAGATTCATCCGCTTAGTAAAATGGTACTACTACAGAACTTACATAATCGGAGCTGTAGGATTTGCAGTATTTGGATTCACAGGTTTAGCCGTATACGGAGTTTTTAAAAAATTATCTTCTTCATCCACACAAAAAGCATTACCCCCACCTTCTGATGAATAATACTGTGCTATTATAAATACGATTGTATATTTCTGGAGAACAAGATGGAAATTGAAAAGAAGAATATTATTGGCTTTGCAGCAGTTTTGGGTGTTTTAGGGCTTGGATTAAAATTCGCAGCAGATGATGCGGACAGGGAATATGGGTCTTTTTATCGTGAAGGTTTTTCTATTGTACCTGCCACAATGGGTGATTTAAATACCGCTGTAGATATGATGATTAACATTATTTTGGGTGGCAGACTTCGTGGTGGAAACCATGAGAGAATGCATATCACAAACAATATTAGACAAAGTATACAAAATGGTGACTGTGCATTTATGGTGGAAGATGAGACTGGAGCAAAAGTAGGTTTTGTTTGCGGTATTCCAAACTCATTGACCGAAAGGGAAATGTCATGGCCGGGTTCTCGGCCTACTTACCTTTTTGCAAACTATGCAAACCAAAGAGGCTTTCAAGGTTTCGGATTAGGTCTTCTTCCTGAGTATAGAGGCGCAGAAATGGGTCTTGAATTGATGGAATGGATGAAAAGCAGAGCAAGAAACCATGGGGCTACTTACATTTGGTTAGGTGCAAATGCTGATTTAAATAATAGACAAATGTGGGGAAGTAGAACAGATATCGTTGGTGATGGTCCAAACGCTATCTTCTTTGCTTCTGATGTAAATAGAGATTTATTCGCTGGGAGATAATATGTTTAAAAAGTTAAAAGATATGGATTCAACACAGATTGAAACTGTTCTTGGTATTTTGGGTGGAATGGGTTTGATTTACTTGGCATCAAGTCAAGATAAGTCTGGGTCTATGGCAGAAGTGAAAGATAAGCCAAAAACAAAGACCAGAAACAAGCCAAAAGAAACTTATCAACAATATTTGGATCGTATTCGTGGAACTGATGCAAGCAATCAGCAACAAAATGAACCGAATCCTCAAAGATACAATGTGTTTCTAGACATTATTGAAAGATATACAAACCCTGCTGAAGCTGGTTGGCGAGATATGATGGTTATGATGCCCGCACCCGGTGATAACTTAGCCACAGGAAATATCAGAGGTACACACGCAGGTAGTGTTCGCTCCCACAACCAAATCTGTCAAATCAATGAAAATGATGGAAAATGGGGAGCCATGACTTTGGCTGGTACAATCGGTCTAGAAGAAGCGTTTACAGTCAATGATATTACTCAATTGATTATCAATGGTCAACACACATTGAATTCATTTGCACTTGTTTTAATCGCTATTCCAACAACCGCAGAGTCTTTAGAAGATCAACTTGCAGGTGCAAAGTGGAAGATCTTTGGTGAGTACGCAACTTATGGTGATGCAGGAAGAAATTACTCTGCGATTTTTGGTCCAGTCATAGAAGCCTGTCGAGATGCAAATGCTCCACTTAGAAACCTAATGAATGATTAAGGTTAATTGATGAATAAAACAGTCTTAGGAACAATTGTAGGTGTAGCAGTAGTTGGTGCGGTTAAGAAATACGGATCAAAATCAGAGATCCTGAGTCTTAATCTTCCCCAGAAGGCTGTTTTTGAAATAAACTTTAGACTGTATGATGATGATAAGAGATTCATTGATTCTTTTATCAATGGTTTCAATGGAATCCAGTCAGACATGTTTCTTAATTTGTTTCGCATAACATTATCAAGTCTTGGTCCTGAAGATTTAGGACCAAGTGGTTTTGTTGATTTTAAAGAAATAGCTGATTTAAGGACATTGACTTTGTCTGATTTTTCTTATGAAATAATAGAATATGAAGGGCCAAAAGGTGTCGCAGCAGATAATCCGTTTGCAATGTTTTTTGAAAAGAACCTTACTGGTTTTAATCGCTATGATTTTAAGATGGTTTTCTCTGCTGATTTGATCCAAAAGCATAAATATAAGGCAATTCTCTCAACTGTAGACAATAGGCTGACTCAAAGACCAAGCATTTTTGACGAGGAAGATTTATCTGAAGGCTATAGAGACGCATATAGAGAGTCAAGCAGTGTGCTTGAAGACCATCCAGATTTAACAAGAATGGCAGCAAATGATCTACTTTCGCTCATAGGCACAGCATTCATGAAAACTGTTTTTGGTATGTATGATAAAAGAATAACGCCTACATCAGTAAAACTTGATCATGAATAAAACGGTCTTAGGAACAATAGCAGGAAGCCTAGTCCTAGGGGCAGTTAAGTCTAAGTTTGGAAGCTCTAGTAGAGAATCTGGCGAAGTAATGTATTTAGAAGATATTCTTGATAAGGTGAAGGTGTTAAATGGGTTTGGCGGATATTGTCCGTATGCAGCAGTAGCAATAAATTCATACTTCTTTGATGAAGAATTGCCATATTATCTTACAGTAAATCGATATCTTTATGAAGAAAAGAATGACCCCAGAGGTCATGTTGCTGTTCATTTCAATATTCATGGAGAAAATTTTTATTTAGACTCAGATGGGATTGAAAAACCTATCCACATGATCGATTCATGGGGGGTGGTAGTGCTTGAAGATTATGAGGGTACTGACATAGAGGATAAAGAGCATGAAACTTTGTCATTTACATTTACCGATTCAAATCAAATGCTAGAGTTTTGGGGTATTGTCCCTAGTGAAGCTGAGCCTATTATAGTTGCCATGACAAAGAGCCTTCATGGTGTAAGTTAAATAAACCATCAAAAATACATTATGTATATAGAAAATATTTCGTATATATGATATACCTTCTGTATCAACAGGAGGTTTTATGTTTTTAATTTGTATTTTGCTTTGTCTTTTTGCTTGCTCTAATCAGGAATCACCTGATGTTATAGGCTCTTGGTCTAAAAACTGTAGTGCAGATTCAAGAGTGACTTATGTGTTTTATGCTACAGGGAACTACTCAATAACAGGCAATAGAGAGTTTTTAACAGGCCACTGGGAGAGAGCTGGAAATCAGTTTTATATGTCTTCAAGGGGTGCTCATACAACTCAGTATGATATTGTAAATTTAACTCATTCACAATTTCAGATTAGAGATACCCCAGAGAGTGATATAATAGAATTACACAAATGCAAAGAGGTTAAGCATGGATCTGGAAAAAATGCTTTTGATGATGGACGATAATAGGAAGCCCTTTATAGAAAAAAGACTTTCTGAAAATACTTTCGTTCGGGTGTTCAATCACAAAGCTCCAGATCATTTGTTTAAATGGCATAAAGATGAAAATCCTAGAATTGTTATTGTTTTAAACAATAGTGATTGGAAATTTCAATTTGATGATTCCCATCCTTTTATATTAAACAAAGGCATGAACATAGCCATACCAAAAGATTATTTCCATAGGGTCATAAAAGGAACTACCCCTCTTTGGGTTAAAGTCACCGAGTCAAGCCATTAGTCTCTTTCATCTTGCTTTAGAATGTATTTGCCAGAGAAGTACACTCCAGCGCAGATAATAAACAATTTTGGAATCCAAGTTACAAAAGCAAAAGCAATATCGAGCATTCCTGTTAAATATAAGAATGTGACAAATGTAATATAAAAGACCAGAAACATTAAGATTAAAAGAATCTCAGCTTTTGTAAATTTTCTTAACATCCTATCAATCATTACTGTATCCCCAAAATTGCTCATAAGATAAACTCTTCATTCGAATAAATATATTGATGTAATCCACGACATCACCTTGCAGCTTTTGCTACTTTTGATAAACTTGACAATCGCACCGGAATGGTGAGATTATTCTTTGTAAATACAAAAAAACCATTTTCTTCTTTCACAAAATTACATTTTGAGATATTTCCATCATGCCAAAACAGTACATACATTTGGCCTTTCGTTAGAATGGGTAGATCTTTTTTCTCCATTGTTGCAACTCCTAATGCCGAACAGTGACTATTAGTAACTTATTTTGGCTGTTTTTGCATATTTTTTATTTGTTTAAGAATATCTATTGACATACATCAACGAAATAAATATCTTCTGTATAGTATGCATGTTGTATATGTAATTAAGAGGCTATTGTGTTGGCTTATATATTTTTAACCATACGGATCAACAGTGCCATTTGTATGGGAAAAATGTAGTTAATTATTTGTAACTCAAATAAATATGTGCTATTATAAAAAAGGATTGTTTGTATAGGTTTATATTGATCTGTATTATTGGGAAATGGTGTTGTGACTCGGTCTGTTAATTCAGGCCGAGTCTTTTTTTACTTAAATATTCATTTGTATGCTATTCTATAGATAACAAAAATAGAGGTTATGTTATGAGTGATGACAAAAAAGTAAATAAAGGTGCTATTGGTATTTTGGCCGGCTTGGGAGTTGTTTTGGGTGTAGCTAAAGTATTTGGAACTGATTTCTTCGAATGGAAAAAATTGAATCCCCCGGGTGCTAATCCCAACTGGTTAGATAAACCGGATGGACCTTATGTTCCTTTGCAAAAAATGAGTAAACAACAAAGAGCTTATTGGCAAAAGTACGATAAGTTAGAAAACAAAATGATGCGCAATAATTGAGCCATTTAAAATCTTCGAAGCTCAGAAGCGGGTTTTCTCGCTTTGGGATCTGAATATTTTGTTTTTAACAGATGTTTTGTGCCTTCGAATCCCTTCCTATCCCATTCCATAATCTTTATGTCGGATGGGTATAGTATAGGGTTGCCATACAGGGTCAGATCAAAGCCTTGAAACTTCCAAGTGTTATCTGGAAGCTCTTTGATGTTATTTCCTGCCAATTTTACGAAATCAAGATTTTCAATGTCAAAAAGGGTGTCTGGTATTTTTTCTAACTTTGCATCTGTAGCAAATAAGCCATTAAAGTTTTTAAAATCTGAAATATTGTCTGGGAGATACTTTATGGGTTGTGCAGTGATATCTAAATCTTCTAAATTTTCTAAATAAAAAATATCATTAGGAAGCCACTCTAGTTCATAATTTTCAATCCATAAAGACCTTATGCTTTTTAAATGATTGCTGTCAGAAAAATGAAGTAGATTCATTAATTCTTCGTAGCCATTAACTCTAGTCATATTAGAACTCTTAGAGCCACGAGACTTCAAGAGAGATATTAAAGCGATTGGTATTGCAGCAAGAAAAGATTTGTTCACAAATCACCCATAACAAAAAAGGACACCCCAGAAGAATGCCCTAATTATAAACTTTAAAGGTTAAACCGATAAAACTAAATTATTTTCTTCGCTTAGAAGTTTTACGCTTTGTAGTTTTACGCTTTGCTGGTTTACGCTTAGAAGTAGTCTTGCGTTTAGAAGTTGTTTTACGCTTAGCAGTAGTCTTGCGCTTAGAAGTAGTTTTACGCTTTGCGGTAGACTTTTTCTTTCCAGTTGCTCTTTCGTAAGCAGCTTTAGAGATTCGAGTCATTTTTCCTTTAGCGTTAACTTTGTAATAAGCGTAGACACCGTTAGACATTTTCTTGCGAACATATTTCATAGTAATTCTCCTGTCGGGATTATAGTAAAAAAATCGTTTACAGTATTTAGTGTAGCACACAACATATTGAAAACTTTAAAAAAACAAGATTTTTTTTATTGTTACAATATATAGGCGATAATAAAGTTTCAATCCTGATGTTTGATACTTTACTTTTGAAGGGGGTTTTAGCGTAAAAAACTTTTTCATATTTCTAAGAAAAAAAGAGAAACTTTTTACCTTATTTCCCATACAGAATTCCATAAATCTGGGCTTTTTCTAGACTGATGAACATTGACAAAAGTAATCATTTTTCCGAAAAGTCCAAGCTTTCTTTCTTCTTCTCTTAAAATTTGTTCAACATGTCCATAGGTTTTTAATTCTTGTGGATTATCACCTTCAAGAGTTATTCTTGCACCAATAACTTTAGGGGTAAACATTCTACCACGAGACATATCTCTCATGTGGTGTCTGTCTCCATACTTTGACTTTCTTTTTTCTACACGAATAACCTTTATTTCTTTCTTGTTTGCAGAACCAAGGCTTCTATTTTGACCAAACGATTTCATCATGTTTCTTATGTCTTCATCATGATTGTCGATAAGGTTTTCAACGCCAAAGTGTAACCTGAAAGGTGTTTCACCGAGAACCAATGCTTCAAAAGGGACCCACTTGTAATCATCGTTTTCCCAGTTAAGGCGGATATCCCACTGTTCTTTTTGTGACAAAGTAATTCCATATATGAAGTTTGTGTACACAAAGTTTTCTTCTTCGTATACAATCTCACCCAAGACTTCACCAATAGGTAAGTTTCCACCTGTTTCTTCAAAAGACTCTTTCATCGCAGAATCCCAAGGGGTTTCATTTTCAGGGTCGTCAATACGGCCTCCAACGATTCCCCAAGTCTTAGGCTCCATTACATCCCAAGACCTTTCAAAAAGAAGAACAGAGTTATCTTCTGGGCATACAAACAGTATTCCAGATCCAGCTCTACCCCATCTAATTAAAGAACCATATTTTTTAAGCAAAGATAAACTTGCTACACCGAGTATTGTTGCTATTGTTGATTTATTCATTTTCGTTAACCTTTTGTATTTATTAAAATTTTCTCAGTTCAGATATAGTAGTACCAAAGACATATTTTTTCATTTTTTCAGTTAATTTATTTTGAGGATCTACCTTTGTGCTGCTTGATAGATAATCTTCAAATTGATTGTTTTGTCCAAGAATCTCTACAATATCTTCCATCATATTTGATATTTGGCTCCCAGTATTCGTAAACTTAAAAGTACAATGTATGTTACAAATGATACGGTTTTCATTGTCACTGTCTATCATATCTTCTGGGAAATCTAATTTTATAGATTTTAAATTATACAAAACCGAAACATATCTTTTTATCAAATCACTAGCATCGCCTAAGCCTACATATCCAATATTTTGAGTCATATATTGAGAGATAATATTGTAAGAAGTATTTAAAAATTGCAAAAAGTGGGCTTCATCTGTGTTGCTCGGATCAATATCTGTATCGCTCTGGAGTGCATAAGATAGATCCATTAGATCGCCTGACTCATCTTCTAACTCCAAGTCCAAGTCCATATCTGCTACAGCATCATAAGTTTCACCAACATTATCACGACAAGGGTAGAAATATCCTGTTATTGTTGCTTCTATTGGTTCCGGATTTCCCAAAAAACTTATAAGTTTAGAAGATGAGCCTATCTTTTTAACCAAAGATAAACTTGCTACACCCAATATTGTTGCTATTGTTGCTTTATTCATTTTCACTCTCTTTGTTCGTTCAGCCAATTTCCTCGCCTTGCTCGTCATCGGTATTTTTACTTTCACTCTCTTTGTTTATATGATTGAATTGTCTTCGAATAATTTCTTTATTGTTTTAAGATAATACCTAAAACTTTCTGTATTACCAATGGGGCTGCTCTTTATTATTTGATTTACATCTTCTGAGTATAACTTTCTAAAAGCTTGTTCCCATTCTTTGTCATCTTTTATAGATCGAAATCTTTCAGCATTGGACATAATGATGGCTTTTAATCCTTCTTTTAATTCATCACTTAAAAAATTACGATTCACAAGCATGGCAGAGTTTTGATAAATAATACCAAAGTTCTCTTTCTTTATAGCATCTAAGTACCAAGAACGATCTTCTTCAGGCATAAGACTGTATATTGTTAAACTTTCTCTTGCTAAATCATTTGCCCATGTCCATCTTTCAGGTCTTGAGGCATAATAGTCTACCCCTTTAGGATTTGTGCTTACATTTGGATCAATGAGATGAAATAACTCATGCTCTATAATAGTTTTAAGCTGGTCTTTAAAGAAATCTCTGCTTATATGCTTACGACAGATTTCCAATCTTTTTATGTTATTGGGATCTAGTTTCGTCATAGAAATGACAATGTGTGTTTCTATATAATCACTGTTTATGTCTTTATATCGCCTTACATATCCACCAACCAAATCTGTTTTACACAAATTAATGTACTTTTTATACTCTTTGTTTTCATTTATAGCGTCAATGAAAGCATTTTTAATTCCCACATTGTTTTCAATGTATGCTTCTTCAGCGCTATTCCATCCTCTGAAACTTGGCTTTGTGCCACAATCAACTAGAGTACCCCATAAAACTGTTTGACATAGCAGCAGTCGGGCTTTCGTTTTTTTGCCCGAAAGATTTCGCATACTGATTTCTGTTTTTTGACCATCGAAGATGTTTCTAAGTCTTCCGCCATCGTCTGAATAAGAAAGATTCAGAAAGTTTGGGTTAAACATGGCTTGAAGGTACATGTTCGTTGTATTTTCAATTAAGTCATCCCAGTGAAATTTATTTAAATCATAGAACCTTTGTTTCATTTTTTTAGACGAAGAAAAGGCCCTTGAGAAACTTCCTTTGCTTTTTAATAAAGGCAAGATTGACAGACCGAGTATTGTTGCTATTGTTGATTTATTATTCATTTTACTTGCCTTTTTAAGTATCTTACATATTCACCAGATGTTGCTCGAAACACATTGTCTGAACATGTATCTTGCCTGCACTGGTTTATTGTGACTTCTTCTAATTTAGCATTTGTAGAATCGTTTACCAATCTTTGATGATGTGCAGGCAGAGCTGAATATACTTTGTCATATTTTGGATAAACCTTTTTAAACCATTCTCCTATGCGTTGAGACAATAATTCTCTTGCTTTACCTTTTAAGTACTTTGGCGGATAGTCATAATCTGCATTTGGATATTTATCCTGCCAAGCATAAGGAATAATGCCTAACGGTTCAGATACAACATACAAGTCTACATCTTTATCGCCAAGAGCCTTTAGATAGCCATACTTGTGGCTTGGAGATTCTGCGAATGGTTTGGTAGCAGCACAGGGTAGCAAAACTGCTACACGATGCTTAGGGCGAACTTTGAGCGATTTTTTCCAGTTATCCGTAATGTCTTTGTGCTGAATAACTTTTAATCCCTGTTGTGGAGATCGAACAATAAACTTTTTCTTCCGCTTTGGCTTGTTTGCAGAACCACTTGGTGTATCAATATTAAATGTTTTAGCGAATTGTATTCCCATTCTTTCATCTTGCTTTAATCCAAAATTAGAAGGGGCTGCATCTACATTTAAGATAGGTATCCCCTGCATAATAAAATGCTGCTCTGTGACTTCATGAAAATCCTCTGGTCTAACATAAAGAACCCATATTCCCCTCGTAGGGTGTACAGCTTCATTAATGTATTTCTTACTTAAGGATTTCCACACTCTCATCATATCTTCTGATGTAGCGCCTTCTTTGCAGGTGTCTGGACAAAAATAAAAAGGCTTCTTAGACGACTTCGATATAAGTTCAAGTATTAAGTTGTATACTTGCTTTGCTATGCCATACCCTCTAAAGCCACTTTGAAGATACCCATAGTCTTCAAATAAAAAAGGATGTTCACCAAATCTTTCTTCTAATCTAATTATTGGATCAGTACAAAAACTCGGATCTCCCCACTCTCCGTATTCTCTTGGGTTTGCCATTCCAAAGTTAAAATCCCCTATTAAGTCGCTGTTACGAAAATAAGAATCATATTCATCCATTCTTCCATCTTTTTTAATGAAAAGATTTGGAGATTTTTCTTGATCACTGTCTTTGCTGTATAGTTTTATAGCAACTGCTGATGCATTCCATACCTGTCCTTCATAAGTTATACCGTTCCGAAGAATACCGGAAAATTTAAATGATCTTTGGTTGATTGCTTTAGATCCTACCAATGTAGATCCACTATTAGATTTTATTAATCCAATCAAAGCCGTTCCCAGTATTGTTGCTATAGTAGATTTGTTCATATTACATTTCTCTTTTTGCCAATTCGAAAATCTCATCAAAATCAGAGGCTCTTTCTTTACTTGTAACCCTTGAAATATAAGAATCTGCGTTTGCTTTTACATCATGCGATTCGCTTATAGACTTTCTTATAAATTCCTCATCAACAATACAAGGTATAGTTTTCTTGTAATGGTCATATATAGTTTTTGCTGTTGAATATGCTTCTTTTAAAAGATACAATCTCATTCGTTTAAAATAATTTTTGCTGATAAATTGATCTTCTTTAGATGAAAATACCAAATAAAAGAAACTGAATTTCACCAAAAAACTCTCAAGTATGACTTCCATAGTGAAATCTTGTTTTATATTATAATTTTTTGGATGAAACATCACACATAAATACATCCAGAAGTCTTTATCAGGAGTATCTTTAAAGCTTAAATCTTTGTTCCTTATTTTTTTAGAGTATAGAATCTCATCATGGATATCTCCTAGGTAAGTCTGAAATTCTGAACTTTTCTGAGGATGAGACTCATATCTCGTTGCGTTTAAATATTCTTTGGAATATGAAATACTCTTTTCAATAAGATTTATTTTTTTATCTATAGTGCTTATTTTTCCTTTTATTTTCTGAGTATTTCTTTGGCCAGACTGCTCTTTTAGTCTTTCCTGCAAAACCTTTTTTCGACTTAAAAGTTTTTGAATCTTTTTCTCGTTCTTTATTATGTCTTCTTCGTATGCCCAGAGTGGCATTGAATTATCTATTGAGTGCTTGTTCTTTCCAAACATTTTTGTTAGTTCTTTATCCATATGATGCCTAATTTCATGTCTAATAGGACCTCCAACATAAGACCTTTCAACTTCTTCATTTTCAGGAAGTTTATAGTAGTTTGTAACTCCAATGCCTTCATGAATAGAGCTAGTGAATTCTCCAGCTGGAAAAGAATTAAACATCTCTTTTAATTCATCTATATTAAAATCATTTATGTTTTCTGATAACCACTTTAAGTTTTCATAAAAGTTTTTCTTTATATTTTCTTCAGTTTTATCTCCTTTAAACTTAAAGAAGAAATCATTAGGCTCTGCTACCCATCCGTTTATGCCGAAAACACTTTTAACTAAAGCCTTTGCCGTATGAAGCCCTGAAAGTGGAGACACCATTCTGTAAAGTTTAATAAAAGGATCTCCAAGATAGAATATTTGAACATGAAAATCTGGATAGTTTGGTTGTTTTACTGTATATGTTAAAAGGTAATCATCTTCCATTGGGCTTTTTGTACCCAAAGAACGACCATGCGTAATTAGATTGTGAGCTTCCTTTATTGATATTTCTCCAGAGTAAAATCTCTCCAATATCTTGTCTGATAATTCCTTTGCCTTATGTATCAAGTCCGGTGGGATATTAGGAAGTTTTAAAGATCTATACTTAGATCCACTATTAGATTTTATTAATCCAAGTAGAGTTGTTGCTAATATTGTTGCTATAGTAGATTTGTTGAGCATTTTTACTCCAGTTATTAAAATGTTCTCAGTTGACTCGATGGCTTGTTCAATTTTGCAAAAGAAATAAACTCATTAAGGATAGCAACAGGAAATCCTTTTTGTAGCCAGTCTGCAATTTGTTGATAACTTGTATGTATTTTCCTAATGTCAATATCAAGTTTTTCCAAAGCTCTTAAGTTTCCAAAGGAGGAAGGCAATTGGGTTATGTTGTTTTCACACCTTTTATCTAATCCTGACCGTATATCTAAATATTTTAATTTTGTTAACATGCCTATTGATTCAGGAAGTTTATTTATGCCTGTGCATACCAGTTTGAGATATTGTAAATTACCCAAGAGGTAAATATCATCAGGTATTTGTTTTAAGTTATTGTATGATAATCCTAAATATGTAAGCTCGCTTAAACCAAGTATTTCATTAGGAAACCTTTCTAGGCCACAACTGCCACCTAGATTAAGATGTTTCAAGTTTTTTAATGCAGATATTTCATGGGGTATGGTTTTGATATTGTTTCCATATAAAGACAACGCTTCTAGTTGTTCCATCTGTAGCAAACCCATAGGAAAAGAATCTAAATCGCATTGAGACAAACTTAACCTTTTAAGGTTTTTTAGATCGAGAAGATCTTGCGGCAAATCTTTCATTTTTGATGAAGAATCCCAAGGCTCCAAATACAATAAATTGTCATTTTCTGAAAGATCAAGCATCTCTAATTCAGGAAACATTCTTAAATGCTGGAAATCATCAAATTCAAAAGGACCCCTCATACTTAAACCTTTTACATTGACTACATTTTCTCGAATCATCGTAAGTATTTTACCAATAAGAGCATCTCTTTCTTCTTGATTTTTGCAGGGATTGTAGCTTGGGTTTATAGTAAAGTATCCTAACTTATGTTTTGGCCAAGATTGAAGTGCGTCAATTGTTTTTTTATTGGGGTAGCGTATGGTTAAATCATCAAGATCCAGTTTTTCCCCATAACTTATTGGACACATAAACGCTTTTGAGCCTTTGTTATTTTTTTTATGTTGAGACAACCAGCTCAGAAGAACACTTCCTGCAATTACACCTAATGCATTTTTATTTACTTTCATTTGTTCATCCAACCGTTTGTTCTGCAATACCACTCAATAAGAAGTTTTACAATTGTGACATGCCAAGAGTTTCCGATCCCTCTGATCTTGTCTGCTTCTGACAATAACTGTACTGACTTTTCATCAAAGTAATCGCTAGAAAACCCCATGGCTTCAAGCGCTTCACTAAAAGCAGGTCTACACACAATATATGTTGTTTCAGTTATACCTAATTTTTGAGCTTGTATCTGAGAAGGTGTAATGATTAATGGATCTGGAGTTTGCTTAATTAAAGATATGCTTTCTTTTAAAAAGTTATTTGCATCGAATCCATAAGCTCCAAGTCCTTTATTTACACCTCGACCACTTGCAGTAAAGCAAGGCATCTTGATGTTTATTTTACCCACTCGATATCCCTGTGAATGATTGTGATACAAGGACCCCAAAGACCAAGATCTCTTTGTTTTATACCAATTGAATTTATTTTTTGCAGACTTTCCAGCTTTGGATATGTCTGGCTTTTGAACAACTCTAGATACAGAAGGTGATTTTGTAACCAATATATCTTGATAGGTTTTCCATCCACTCTCTTGTTTATACTTTTCAATAATGGCTTTTGGTGGGTTTAGATTCGTCCAATAAAATCTAGACCTTGAATTGGGTGAATACAACATGGCTTGATACAATTCTTCTTTTACACCCAAAGTTTTAGAGATTTCTTTTGCCCATTTTTGGTGCATTACAACATTCTCAAAGAAGAAAGGAATGTCTGGGTTGTTTTGTTGTGCTTTAATTTCGTTAAAAATCTCCACAAATGTAAAGAACAGCTTAGATCTTGGATGCTCAAATCCTTCACCCTTTCCTGATCTTGAGAATCCTTGGCATGGAGAACCTGCAAAGATTAAATCAATCTTCGGTAGAGTAGCAACAAAGTTTTTCATATCTGTATACAACAGTAAGATATCTCCCCTTTGTTCTGTATTTGGAAAGTTTGCCTGTGTAATTGCTATTGCTTTTGGTTCGATTTCAATTGCGATATACCTATTTACCTTTACCCCAAGTTGCCTAAGAGCGTCTTGTCCAGCTGACATACCATCAAAAAACGATAAAACATTGATTCCTTGCTTCATTAGAATCTCCTCAATTCAGAAGATCTTTTTGATGGTTTTTTACAGTATCGAATAATGTTCCGGATAATGTCTTGAGACATACCTTGACTCACCCATATTGCAACTTGCATAGAGGAAGGGCATACAACGGATATGTCTGGATTGAAATAAACAAGTTTATTTAAATTTCCAAAGTGATTTGGAAGTTCTTTAATTTGTGTATTATTAATATCCAGTCGTCTTAAATTGATAAGATCACAAAGATAATCAGGAAAACTGGTAATTGGATTGTAAGAAACCCTTAAATCTCTTAAATTATCCATTTTAACAATACTTCTTGGTATATACTCGATTTCATTGTGATTTAAAACAAGTTGTTTTAAATTAGGAAGACCGGTAATTTCTTCGGGAATGATCTGCAATCCGGTACTTACAAGTTTTAATGATTCTAAGTTTACAAGTTTTGAGAGCCTTCTAAAATTCTTATTCACAAGGTCATTTGAAGCAAACAATTCCTTATTACCTGATATGCTTAGATATTTTAAATTGGTCATCTTGGACAACTCTTCTGGAAACTCAAGAAGTTCACAGTCGTTTAAAGATAATCTAGTGATGTTTGGATGCTTTATGATCTCATCTGGAATATACACACCTGTTTCGTCCCAATGAAGAATAAACTCATCTGTAAAGTTTACTGAAAATTCTTCTATATCTGGAAAAAGTGCAGCATATTTCCAAGGTTCTGGAATAAATGTGCCTAGTTTGATGCCTTTAAGATTAGGGAAGGTGTGTTTAACATCATTGAGTATTTTTTCGTATACTTCATATTTACCTGGGGATGATGCTGCCGTTACATATTCAATATCTTCTACCTTTTTACCTTGCATATTTCTAGCATTGAATCCATTCCATTCCCCCCTATCATCTTCAACATACAAATAGTTAGGATTGTTGGGCCTAAAGTTTCTAGACTTACTTCCCTTAAGTTTACTAGATAGTGCTCCCAAGGCAGCAGCGCCCAAAAGAATACTGATGATCCTTTTGTTCATAACTACTCCTGTTCATTTGGAATCGACTCGATGATTACTTGAACACCAAAGTTTCCGTATGTTGGCTCGTATTTGTTCTTTGAAGATTGATTAAAGTTATCTGCAATTTTAAATATATTTCTTAAAAAGTCAATCCAACCCAAAGTATCAAAGTATTTTGCATCAAATTCTGCTTCCACTTGATAGAAAGGACCTTCTTGTGGTCTTAAATAATTTTGAAGATATATTTTCTTGTCTGAAAACATTGCTCCAATTTTTTGATCATCAACAGGAAAAGAATGGTAATCCTGTCTTGGTATTTGGGGAACAACAGAGTTGTTGAAATAACGGGTAAGACTCTGATCTCCAGAATACATTCTCATCTGGTTGGCAAAAATACTGATTTCATTTTTATTGTTGCTTCTTATCGTTATTTTGATTCTTTTTGAAGAATCTTTTACTGAAACCCATTTTCTAATCAAAGGCTCAACAATTCTCTGGTTTGATATATCTTTAATTTCATTAAACTTTCTTGGGATAACTTCCAATGTAGAATAATCTGCATCAAGCATGGCTTCAAATCGTTCATCTGCCAAATCACCAAGCCTTACGGCTGCGTCACGAGTTTTAATTACACCACGCTTTGTTGTTTGGTATGCGCTTTTGCCTTTTGCTTTTATTGAGTCATACCCAGCTTTACCTCTTTGGCTATACAGCCTTAATGCCTTCATCGGATTCAACAAAGCACCCTCTCGATAAAGGTATTTAATCTCACCAAGAAATGTAGAAGTCAAAATAAATGCTCCTGCAAAGTACAAGCCTTCTATCTTCTTTTGACCTTTGGGTTGTCCTTTAACAATCGGCTCCATCTTTTCGCCTCTTGTTTTATACTCTTTTTCCCAAAACCAAGCGTACTTTTTTTCGCTAATACCAGACTCAGACATATCAAATCTCCAAACAATAAAACTATTTCTATAATAGCCTATTTACTTTGAGATTTTTGCTTCGTTTTATGATTAATCCATTGTTGTGTATGTATTCCTAGAATACAAGCACCCATAAAGGCCACATAAGGATCATCTGTTTTTTGCGCTCTCCACAAAAGAGCCAATGCACCAAGATTTGCCAACACATCTGTTGACACCGGAGCAAGATAGCTACAGTTTGATTCTTTTGGTACTGTACTTTCCGATAACCTAAAATATGCAACAGATGATACAGCTCCTGCAATTGTTCCTATGTTTGATTTTTTCATTTTCACTCCTGCTTCGCACCAATTTCGTCATTACATTCCTCATTGGTATTTTTTTAAAACTTCCTTAATTCAGAATATCTAGAAGCCTTTTCAATATCAAAGTTGAAATATTTTATGTATCCTTCTTTAAAATCTTTGTCTTCATCATCACTTTCTTCTTTGTACTTAGCATTGTA